>Ga0172381_10000140_pt1 | contig 83665 bp, 112 predicted proteins | sample Leawel6488metaG_FD_119754 | JGI IMG/M metagenome (GOLD analysis project Ga0172381, IMG submission 119754) | Leachate microbial communities from a municipal landfill in Southern Ontario, Canada - Leachate well 64-88 metaG | ecosystem: Engineered > Solid waste > Landfill > Unclassified | place...
GTCCACCACGTCCGTCTCGTCCATCCCTACCGGCTCAATGACCAGTGGTACCGAATATCGCTGCATCCAGTCAACCCATGCCGGGATGATTCGGATGTTGCCCGTGACAAGCAACGCTGCCCGTGCCTGTCCCAGACTCGCCTCTGTCGCATAGACCGCCTGCTGGACCTCTCCGGCGAATTGGAGGGCGTCTGACTTTTCGGTGAATAGCTTGTGTCGCATGATCCCTCCTTTATGGTCTGGAAACCGTCACAACCTTCGTAACGGCGTTAGCATCTATCCCCCCATCCGTCAGCGCGGCGGCGAGGATGCCGGTGGTGTCGGGGGTGAGGACTTTTTCCAACTTCATATTGCTTATGTTACCTGTCGCTTCCCCTACATGCCGTATACAAACTCGCAATTGCGTGGCATTACTCGTAACGTAAGTAGTTCCTACAGCGGAAGTCAAATTCAGTGGCGATCCGGTAGTCACTCCCGCTGTGTTAGAAAAATGCATCTTATCGCCAGAGTAATCAGATCCAAACGTCGCCTTGTATAATGCACCCAAAATTGTCTTATTGGTTGAGGTATATAACCCTCCTGTTCCGGTAGTGCTATACGAATTAGAGTCTATGATTGTTGTAACGACTTCCGGTGTCCACCCACTTGTAAAATCCCATCCCGCTAGAATATCGGTATACGTCTCACTCGTCCCCGCCGTAATCGCCCCGGAGAAAACCGCAGTCGTGGCAGGCGTGCCGGTAGCCGCGACGCTGTATTGGACGCCGGAGATGCCGGAGTAGCGGTTCAAATCGAAAGCGACACCGGCAGCCTTCACGTTGTGGATGAAATAGGCACCACTGACGAGGCTCATATAGAGGGTCAGGCTGGAGATCGTCAGGGGCGTGCCGGATTTGATCCCCTTGATTTCGGCGTCGAGGGCGGCTACCTCGGCGGGGGTCATGGTTGGGTGGGCGGCGAAGTAAACCTCCGTCTCGAACTCCAGCCCTCTTTTAAACATCCACGGCTTGATCATTATCCGGCCACCCATGTCCCAAAAATGGGGTTGCAGTACCAATCAAACCCACCATCAGCCGCCTTGAATGCGAACACAGAACAAGCCGCCCCGGTCACGTATCCTGAGTCCACGCCGACATACCCCGGCCCCGTCCCGGCAGTCCCGGAGAGGTAGATTTTATCCGTCCCCGCGCTTTGGAGGCGGAAATACTTGGCCCGGACGGCCGGGAGGATACACAGAAAGGCCAGCCCTTCAGCCGCAGCGGGAAGTGTGATGGAACAGTCCGCGTCTGTCATGCCGTAATTGCTCACGATGGTCCCGGAGCATTGCAATGATGTTAAAGTAGCATTTGAGGCAATTGCAATTTCTTTAGTTAACCCATAAATAATTCCAGGGGTTGTCCCTCCAATTATTCCTGGCTCTTCCAAAGAAACCAGGATCTTTTTCAGCGTCCATCCCGTTTCGCCGTAGATATACACACGCTTGGTATCGGTTTCAAAGACCTCATCCCCTGTATTCACATCGGTTGTCGGCTTAACGTCTGTCGAAAGGCCAACCCACCTTTTGGTTGCTCCGATGAGTCTCATTCTACTTCCTCCTTGCCGGTGCTGGTCCATGCGGCGTTGTTGTAAACGTACCAGTCACGGGTGTCAGACTCAAAGAAAGTGTCGCCCGTATTGACATCAGTTGTCGGCTTGGTATCGGTTGAAAGGCCAACCCACCTTTTTCTCACGATTCCTACCTGCTTCAGCGCCATGACCAAACCTCTCTCACTTCAGATCGACTATGAACAAAACGGTTATCCCGGCCGGTTTTATTGCAACTGTCTTCTCAGGAAACCAGGTTTCATTCCCGCTTACGATCTTGAAAGGAACCTTGTCCAGAGTCGGAACCCCTATTGCCGGGATAAGCGCCTGGAGCTTATCCGATTTCCCAAACGTTCCTTCCTGATTCTGGTTCGTCGGATTCTTCAAAACTATCTTTATGTTGTCGTATGTAACAGCAGTCTTTCCCAACGTATCCAATGTTGCATTATATGAACCCGTTAGAACTTCCTTGATAATGGAAACGGAAAGTCCATTCTTTTTTATCATCTTCTCAACATCTTTTTGAAGTTTGGACCAGTTCATACTCGTTTCACCACAACCATGCCAGAATCTTCGATAAGATTTTTCAAAAATCCTTTTATAACAGGGTAAACCGTTTGCGCCGGATTTCTCCCCTCATATTCAATTTCAATGACATCAACTTTCTGACGTTTTATTCCAACATCTGCCGATTGCTGGAGGACATCTTGTTCCTCAGATTCCTCATAAGCTGCTCGACAAACCGCCCGTTTAAGTCCCTTGGGAATCTCGTTGATATATACCTCGATCCCTGCAATGTAATTCCCTGGATTGTCGTCATAAACACAAGCCCTGGGCCATTCTAAGGGGTTGTCAACGGATGTTTTATACCCCTTAAAGTTGAACGTTTCGATGAAAGACATCCCCCGAATTATGGCTGACTCCTTGTTCGCTGTCGCCAGTGTAGCCCAAGAAGTCAAGCCATAATTCGAGCAAAACGTATCAACCTCAGCCACGGTCACGTAACTATTGGCTGATGCTGATGCAGCTGTTCCATCTTCGATAATGATGGACATCGTTCATTTACCTCTGAATAGCCGGTTTTGCCTTCGATTCGCCATGTCCGCCCAGGGTCTTCCCCGTTCCGTCCACGACATTCTTGCCCTCCGGAGGAGGATTGGCCCCGCCACCCGGAGTCGGTGCGGCAACGCCGGATGCGGTCTTGTTCAATTCAACTCCATCGACCTGCTCTGCGCTTCCTTCGGCTCCTGGATCTTCCTTCTCTGTCTGTTCCTCTTCAACAGGTACGGGTTTCTTGGGATCACGAGCCAGATATTTCCCACCCCGAATTGCCATCAAATGATCAATGGCGTGAATGAAAGAAACTGGTTTCCCGTCTTCCTTCCCATACGCTACAAATGTTCGTCTGACCTTCTTTTTATCCCCGGTTGCCATCTTTCTGTTCCTCCTTCTCGTTTTGTTTGATTTCTCTTTTGATGAATTTCACTGGAAAAGCGGATTCTGAAAGCTTCTTTTCCAAATCCGCCAAAATCTCCATCTTTGCTTCAGGCTTACATTTCTCACAAACTTGAAGAAATTTATTCAAATTGGCTGTCCCTCTCAACAGCTCAATCTCCACAAGTCGCTTCAGGATTAATGAGAAGACTTCTGGCCGCATGGAGAAAGTGAAAACGTTTTTCTTGAGCCTGAGCTGAGGATCGGCCTCATGTTTCTCATAAACGTCCACAAAATTCCGACCGGCACTATACTGCAAATCCTCATCATTTACCCACATCCCATATTCAAAAGCAGCCAGTGCAATATCGACGTTGCCCGGAAGATCCTTGACGGCTCTTTCCAACCAATCGTTGGTTTTTCCCTTGTTTCCTGACCGCATGTATTGACGAATCATCGTAAAATATATGGAATCATTGAATTTCTTAATGTTGGGCTTTTCTGTCCAATACTTCTCTCCCCATTCAGAAGATTCAACGGGCATTCCGTTATCAGCATATAATTGACACAGATAAAAGTATGGGGAAAAGTTGTCCATTTTTCCCTCTTCGATCTGTTTCATGAGCAATGTTGAAGTCCTTTCAAATTTCTCGGCTTTCTTTTCCGGAGTTAAATCATATCCATAATGCTTTATGGTAACCAAGGGGCAAAAAAGAGCCTCCCCCATAACCATTGGTTGATTATGGACAATCCCTTCGTAATGAATCTGTCCCCTTCGGAAAAAACGGGTGGTTGTGAAAGTCATTGTCGCCATTTCCTTATGAATATCCTTTAAGGCGACGGCGGATGCAGAAAGATTTGCAGGAATGGCTTCAATAAATTTGCGGAGCATCTTTGGAGTTGCGCCCTTTTCAAGACACAGCTCCTCATCCGCATCGATCACAAAACACCAACGACTTCTGGCATAAGATAAAGACTGATTGCGATGCTTAGAAAAATCAAATTCCCAGGGGTGTTCATAAATCTTGGCCCCGAATTCTCTGGCAATTTCCATTGTCTTATCGGTTGACCCCGTATCGACAACAATAATTTCGTCCACCAAGCCCTTCAACGAGGAGAGGCACCTTTTCAGATTCCCCTCCTCGTTCCGGACCATCATGCAGGCAGAAATCAGCTTCCCGGTCTTCATTCTGCTATCTCCTTTCGTTGTTTGTTGGCGCCCTCGCTCCACCCGCGCTTACCGTTTGGACAGGTAAGATTTGAACTCAATGTCGGCCTCATTGACCGTCCCGCCGAAAACGCAATATTCACGCAGCCAGCGATAGACGGTGCCCCCGAAATCGTTATGGAACGGGATGATGTATCTGCCGGTATCAACGGATGCCACTGTCGAATCCCCACCTAGGCGGGAGTGCTCGAACCCTGCTGCATTCTGGCCGATCTTCAGGCTGGCCAGACGGACGTGGGTGGTGAACGTACTGGTGCTGGAGCCTTCCAGGCAGATTTCAATGGTGTGGCACGATGCCGCCGTGGCCATGCCGGTGACCGCATCGATATCGATCACGAAAAGGCCAGGAGTGTATCCGCCACCTGTGTCAAACGTTTTGGCAACCCCATCCACCGTCCCTGCGGCAGATGCAGCGATTGCGGCCGATCCGGTATCGGACAACTTGCAATCCACATCGATGATCACTTTTCTGTTTCCCATCTCAAGACCTCCTTATCTTGAAAATCAATTGTTGTTGGTTGGTTCATCTCTTTCCGTGAGGATCGATCCTTACACGGTAACAGCGCCGTCCACGATGCCTTCCAGACGTGCCGCAGCCCTGGGGCGCAGGATTGCCAGGGTGATGTACCATTCCACTCTGGTCCGCAGAACCGGCTTGTCGTGCTGTTCGCCCAGATCACGAACATCCATCTCGGAATTCTGGAGGCCCATAACGCCGTTTTCCGACAGGCTCACGCAGTAGATGGACGTGTAAGCCGAACCGCCACCGGCCGTCGCGGTTTCACCGAAGGGCAAAATGTCCTGATTGTCCTCATCCTTATCGGCGATAAGGATCGGCAGATCACCGTACTTGGTAATGCGCCGCCCGAAGGCATCCACGTCATAGGCGATGAATCCGCCCACCGTGGTCAGTCTGGCTGCGGCTGACAACTTCCGCTTCATTGCCTTGTTCATGATGAGATGGGTCGGATCTTCCACAGCGTCGATCAACTCATCCAGTTTGGCCAGGGAGAGGGCGACACAGGTGGATGCCGAACCCGAAGTGACCAGCTGATCGCCCAAGCAACGGACCTGGAGACCATCGAACCCCTTTGGGTCGGTCAGAACGGAACCCTTGATGACCTGCTTCGTAAGGCTCAAGGTCAGCGCCTTGATCTTGAGCTGTTCCTGGGTTGACCTCTGGCTGTCACCGGCCGTCCGGACAAGGAAGATATCCACGTCCAGATCGCCACCGGCAATGGCCAGAGACTCGGTGACAGGATCGAATTCCCCGGTGCCCTCGTCATATCCCTCGTTCACACCACGGAACCCCACCGAAGGCAAGGTTTTTTCGCGGTTGAACTTCAGGGCATTTCCCTGGATATTCTCGAAGGGAAGCACAGCCATGATGTCGGAACCTCTGGCGAACAATTCCATCACCGTGGCCTTGAGGACTTCATCCCGCCCCATTGCGATTTTTGCCGACTCAACAAGATTCAAAGCCATTTCACTACCTCCTTATTTCGTTTCATTTGTCGTTTATGATCAATAAAAAATCCCGGAAGAATCTGATAGTTTCATCAAATCCCTCCGGGATTCCGTCTGTTGGCCTCCGGCCTTCGACTGCTTTTTTTTGCCTCTCATCCCCTCCGGAGAATCAAGACCTTATTGAAAGAACGTTGGATCAATTATTTCTTGGTCTGAGCGTGAGCCATGTTAAGGCGCTCGCTGGGCGGAAGTTTTGCAACTTCTTCCCTGGACAATGGCCCCTGATGAGATTGAGCGCCATTGTTTCCTTGTCCACCGCTTCCGGCCGAAGATTCGAAGAGAAAAGGTGCCGTTTCCATCTGGACGACGGCCCATTCATCGAAGGTCATTGCCGCTTTCCCATCCTTGCCATAAAGAACCTTGTCGCCTTCCTTGGGAATCGGTTTTCCATTCTCATCCAATGACCAGGTTCTGCGTCCCCGCGCTAGGATATCGTCCATTGCGCCCTTCCGGACCTTGCCGGCAACCGCCCTGGTAATTTCGGAGTCAATAAGGACGCTGGAAAGATGACCCTTGGTTTTGATAATTTCCTTGTCCTTCGTCTCCAGAGCAGTCCGCATTTCAGTCAGCTGGTTTTCATAAGCGGTTTTCATCCGCTCCGTTTTCTGTTCCACCAGCTTGTCGATTTCGCCGGCATCCATCAACTTCTTGTCTTCCAGCTTCTGGATCTTTTCCTGATATTCCTTGTACTTGGCTGGATCAACATCCTTGTACTGGTCCCGAACCTCCTTCAATTCCTTCAGAAGCTTCGTGTTGTTGTCCCGGAATTCCTTCAGCTTCGCGGCGGCATCCGGATCTTCTTCTGCCTGTAAATGATAATTCCCATCCCCTCCCAGCTTGTACAGTTCCTGTATCGGCTGGCTCAACTTGTCAAACTCCTCTTTGGTAATCTTCCACTTCATAATGCCTTTTCCTCCCCGGTTAAGGAATTTTATCAGATGATTATTCTATACTGTATTTTTTGACTGAGTAAAAGATATTTTTAATCATAACCAAAAAAAAAAATCCCGGAATAGATCCGGGATTCTCTTATCAACGATATGATTTGTTGGTTTATGCTCTCCGATCCTCTCCCTGATAAACTCCACCTTCATCAAAACAATCATCAGCCCCATATGGTTTTGAAAAAAATGGATATCTCCGGCGTTGATTCCGATATGAAGCAGATATCATAGTGGACCAGACTTCAAGATAGATTTCCGCTCTTTCATGATTCTTTGCTGATATAGCACTTTTGAAATTTGAATAATTGATATCCATCGAAGTCTTGGCCATATAATCCGCCCAGACAGTCGCCGGTAAAACAACCCTGTATTGATAATCAGTCCCTGCATCTTTCAAGATCCTGACGTGGATCTTGGTTTTCCTAAAAACAAAACGCTCCAGCCGCACGATGTCCATACGGAATCTGGAACGTATTGTCAATTCGTTTCTCTTGTCCTGACCTGGCTTTTGAACCACGCTGAAAAACCCATCCCGGTTAAACACCCACATTTAGTCTATCCTTTCTACCTCCTTTAAATGGAAGTCAATCATCAATAAACGTTTCCGCTTCTCGTCAAGGTCTGGAAACTTCGCCCGATACAATAACCACTCTTCGTAGCTTTCCTGCATCATGCCATCTTCTTCTGTAATGGGAGAGACTTCTGCCAAACGGTCTTCATAATCTCTGAAAACTCTTTTGTCTCCTTTTTCCTCAACCAGTAATCCAAGCTGATGATCCGAATGACTAGGAAGATCGATGCCGGCATCAAAAAAATAGTAATCCTTTCCAGAGAGATAGAGACTGTCAACAATCCTCTTCCCGATATCTTCCCCTTCCACTTTCAAACCAAGAGCCATTTCGTTTCTCCTTCTTTCTTTTGATATTATATATCCTGTTTTTGATTTATCATCAAAAATTATCGAACCACAATCACATCTTCCAGCTTACGTCCATCGGGCCATGTATTATATTTATGATTTTTCATGATCTGAATCATCTGGTCCTGAATCTGTTTGCTGCTAACGACCCATTTATCAAAACTCGGATCGAAGATAGAAATAGCCTGTTTGAAATTCGTCTCATTGGCATTATCCGAAATACGAACCCAATCCGCAATTGTTGATTTCCGATTCAGAACCGAAGTTCCTGTTGTCCTCCCATATGGATCGCCAGCAAAGGAAAGCGCATCAGTTCTTAACAAAGCTTCAGGCTTCCAAGCCATTGACCAATCTCCCTTTTCAACTTGGTAAATTGGTTTGATACGAGTGAAAAAATAATCAGCGCCGCCGCTATCTAAGTCGGTTTCTGGAGACCATCCTCCAATATCCATACCCTTCCGTAAACGTTCTGTGTTGGAAATCATCTCCCCGCCATTATTTAAGACATCCTCCAACGTCTCGGCTGGACCTTTTTCAATGCTCTTTACAATACGATACTCTTTTTCAAAATCTTGCCATTCTTTCCCATTAATATCGATATCCGGCCGATAATAATTCAAGCGCCCTGATTGAAATGTCGATGCAACCCCATCTGGATTATAGTATGGCGATTTTGTTATATCAAATCCAACCTTATCGGAAAGTTTATTCTGAAGAAATCTTACTGCTTCCGATTCTCCTGTTATGGCGTTTGCCTGAGATAAAATATCATGTCCAAAAGAATCATTTCGAGCATAAGCCACCTGCTTCAAATACATCAATTCCTGTTGAATCGGAGTGGTCTTCGCCATATTGATTCCTGTATTATCAGAAAATAGCTTCAAAGCTTTCTCAATATCTTCCGGAGACGATCCATCAGCAATAATCTGAACCCGACCATTCATGGCCCATGAAGAATTATTGCTCCAATAACGGATCTTTACACCATTATATTCTCCTTCATAAAAGTTCCGAATCTTATCAACTCCCTGAGCTCGGTCAAGAGTTTTCTCTGTTTCTTTCGCAAACCCTTTCCCAATTTCTTTCGCATATAAATTGCCACCTTCTTTTTTTACCAACTTCAAAGATGCCTTTTTTGTCTCTTCTGTTTTCTTTTCCATCAAGGAAAATCTTTGGAAGGCATCATGGATATCAGTATCATGAGCAATTTTCAATATCTTTCCTTCACCTAATTCAACAGCATCATTCAAAATATTAATCCATGGTTTATAGTGATTTTCAAAAGCAACAATATCTGTAACCGAATAACGACCTGACTTTTTAATGGACGCCAATTCTTTCCGATACGCGCTCAATGCATTATTTGCTCTAACGATATCTTTATCCCCTCTTAACGCGGCTCCATTTCTGGACTGCATTGCAATGCCGCGTAAGGCTTCCAATATTGGATCATGGATTTTTGCAATCTCATATTCTCCTTTGGAAGAAGCGCCACCCAAAATGGTTTTTATCTTACTTTCCGCTTCACCACGGATTTTGAAACTAATGCCGGCGACATCCTTTCCAGCCTTGTTCTTTTCGATCCAAATTTGAATCTGATGATCCTCGATATCCTCAACATCTCCTTTAATCGTATAACCATTAATCCGGGAATGCTGAATTGCTTTCATCTCTGCCTGAGTAATCGCTTTGCCCTCTTCTTGTGCCGGAGCGCTTTGCCCCACTTTAATATGAGGGAATTGTTGTTGAATATATTGCTTTCGCGCAATTAACGTGTCGGCCAATTCTTTCCGATCCATCGGAGAAGTTGGACCATACTCATTAACTAGATTTCTGATTTGATCATCGGTAATGGAAAGAACCTTTCTAGCTCCAGCATCCAACTCCACTTGAGTTATGTTCTTGAAGACAGCCGCCGCTCTTGAATTCTGCGACATACTCCTCATCGAATTCAATTCAGTAACTTCATTGCCGAAGTCCAAACCTTTCGGCAACCCCTGCGCCCGAAAGCGAAGAGAACCCCCAACATCGATCCGAACCCCCCTGGAGCCATCCTTAATCAAAAGATTATCGAAATTCTGGCCAACAACATCCCAATCTCCTAACCACGCATCAACAACAAAATTGTCCTGGATGCCGGCTCTGAACGTTCCGTTCTTTAGGACAGTCGCGCCACGGTCAACTCCATCCATAACCGTGGAAGCAACTCCTGTACGACCATTAACATCAATTAATTGAAGATCCGGAACCTCAACGCCGGCCGCTTGATATAACTTTCCAGCCAACACTTCGTTCCGCGCTACTTCTGTATTGTTAGGGATCTTGATATAATATCGTTCTGCAGGATTGTCGATAGAATGGTAAAAACCACCCTCATTTGATCCGCCCTGCTCTCCGTACTGGACCATGGAATTGAAATCGATTCCTGATGCCTTTTTGGTGGAAGAAACGGGAGAGACGATGCCCTTCTTGGCTTGTTTCTTTCCGATACTTTGCTGAAGCTTCGCCTTCTCCGCTTCGTTCAATAAATCATAAGCGGCCTGTTCTGCTGGAGCAACCTTTTTGCCATAAGCTATTTTGTTGGCATACTCATTGACGTAAAACTTTTTTGATGCCTCAAACTTGGCCTTTTGTTCCGGGATGGAAAGATCGTATGTCGTCTTGCCAAGCTTGATTTTGTTGGCAATAATTTCGTTGCCAACCTTATCTTCTAATTTGGTGAAAACATCATTATAAATTGTGGCCCAAGACTTTGACCCCTTGATGCCATCCAAATATTCATGAAAAGAGTTTGTCAATTTATGCCCAATCTCATATGGGTTTTCCGAAATGACTTTCGGATCTATCTTTAAAGCATAAAAATCTTCCATATTATTGATAGAATCTATTGGAACCTTATCCGCCAAATCTTTAAGCGTTGTTATCCTGTATTGAGATTTGACGGTTGCCCCTTCCTTCTTCGCCGTCGCAAACAAATTTTCAAAAGCGTTCTGTATCGTATCCCCTAGCGCCGGAAACATCTCCTTCGCCGTGGGAGACAGCTTGTCATAGACCGCCGTATATTTCCCTTGAACATCCTTAAATGATTTATAACCAAGATCGTTCAACTCCTTCAGCAAGATCCGTTCTGGAGAAATTGATTGCAATCCAATTGATTGTTCCATTAATTTCTTTTCCGTAGTTCCAAGAAGTTCTGATGGGATTTCTATTCCTTTATTCTTCCAAGAAACCATGTATTCTCTTTTAACAGACGAATCAAGAGATTTCCAAATTGAAATAAATTCATCTTTAAAATTAGAATCGATATTTGCCCAAGAATACTTAGCCTCCATCATACCAGAACCCATAGAAAAAGAATTAAATTCAGATTTACTTAAATCCGTCAATAACTTCCCGTTTAATTCTCCATGTTCAACAACAACCTTTTTATACTTTCCAGAAGATATAATCTCGTTCATCGTTTCTAGCCATTGCTTCGGCTTATTTTCATAAAGATCCTTCCAATCAATCCCATTTGTTTTTCCCCAGACCAAAGCTTCTTGTCCTTCTTTAGATATGTCAATTTTTGCTATTTGAGAATAATAATCTTTTTTTAGCACTTCTGCTGTCTTTTCTATTTGTTCAATCTTTTTGAGAGAGTCTAATTTATCAAATTTAGGATAATCTTTCTTGATCTTAACCAAAGCCTCCCCCTGTATAGACTCCTTTTCTATCGAATTAAGATATACATCCAATTTGGTATTATATTCATTCGCCTCTTTTATAATTGCTTCCATTTTCTTACCAACATCCATACTTTCAGAAATAGCTCCCGATTTTTTCAAGTTTTCGCTGGCTAATTTGGCATTCGGATTTTTGGCAATTAATTCTTCTAACGATTGCTTCCAACTATTCTCGGCAATGGCAATTGATTGTTTAATTTCTGCATAATCCGATAGAACGTTTTTTGTTAACACTTTATTTTTGTAAACGCTTCCCGCAACTGTACTCGGTTCGGCTTTGGCCCAATTGTCAATAGCTGTTTGCGCCTTATATTTCGCATTTGTTTCGATAAAAGCCTGTTTTTGAGCTGAAGAAAGGCTTTCCCAATTATCCATTTTCTTCAAATCCGCAAAAGCAGATTCGTAAAGGGATGGGTATTTCATTGCAAGTTCATTTAATGATTCTTCAGCCATCGCATCCTTGGTCAGAAGTTTAAGACCTTCCTTGATATCTCCCTTCCCTAGCTCCATTGCCTTCTGATATTTGACAATAAAATCTTCGGCGATCTTTTTATCAATAGCGACATTCAAAACATCCTTCAATTGATTAATCGGAACCAGTTGAACAGCTTCTGATTCCCATCCCATCATCGTTGGCGTCCCGCCCGTCTTAACCCCAATATAGTATCGAGTAACCGAAGTGGTTTTTTTATAGTCGCCCAATAGTGCCAATGGTTCTGCTTGAAGGCCAGTTTCCTCAAAGACCTCCTTAATGGCCTGTTTCTGGAAGGAGGAAATGCCAGTTGGCATAGTTCCTTTTGGAAACGTGTTTTTATAGCCACCAAATTGATTCTTTGGCGAGCAAAGCCAAACCTTTCCCGTCTCCTCATCAATTACAATCATTCCAGCCGATTGTTTATAGCCTTGAAGGGATTGAAATGGCATGGCAAGATCGGTATTAACATCCATTTTCAACTTGCCATATTTTGCTGGAACGTCTTCGGCCAGATGAGTCTCCGCTCCTTCTACCGGCGTATAGATCCCAGCGGGAATCTTCTGACCTGCTTTGAATGTAACTATTTCTTCCGGATCTGCAATATTTTTGATCAGCTTCGCTTCTGCTCGGGCAATCTTCTGTGCCTCCACAGTCCTCTGCATTTCAGCCCAATATTGCTCCCATCCGCCCTTCTCCTTAACAAGAGCAGAAACAGATTTAAAAGGCAATGGCGATAATGAAACGTTGTTGAAAAATTGATCTGCGCTTCTTGCCTCTAGGGCATATTGTTTAACCTTGTTCTCAAGAACAACCGCCTTTTCCGCAAGGATATCCCCCATGCTGGCTTGCAATTCTTTTATGGTCAACTCCCGCCCAGCATTATTGATAAGATCGGCCATGTCAAGTTTATTTTCTTTCCAAAGCTTCCATTTTCCTTGTCCCAAGATTTCCTTTTGGACATCTTCTGGTTCAAATTTTATCCAATCGTCATAGGTTTGAAGTCCGGAAACAGGGCCATTCATTGATGCCCTTTCTCCGATTGGAATATTGGCATCTAATTCCTTGATCACCTTTTGCGGCAATGGAGATTTTGCTCCAACCAATTCTGCGTAACTCTTTGTAATTCCTACCAAACAACTTCTGCAACCCCAGTGAAATGGTGGTCCTCCCTGTATTGGATACGGAATTTTATGACCAATTGGTTGAAAATCAAGATCGTATCTTTTCCCATCCAAAGCGCTGCAAAGCAAAGTCGTTCTATCGTCTAATGTAGCAACGATTTCATACCCATTCAAAACGTCGGAATTGGCCTTTAAAGTCTCGTGCCTAACTGCTCCAGCAACTTGCATAACTGACGTTCTTGTAAGCGCCGCCGCTTCCCGTTTGGTTACACTCATCACTCCCGGCGTCAACTTCGTTCCGCGGACACGACTGATTAACTGCCCAACAGATTCTCCCTGAACCATTCCGATCTGAAGCGCTTGGGTTCCAGCAGCCATTTGGGCGACCAATTTGGATTTTGCAGTATCTTTTTGCTTATCCCACCATGCTCCGATGATGTTGCCATCAATCATCGTATTTTGAACAATGGCAGTAACGTTTTCAGGGGTCAAGGTTACTTGAAATAGATCGACACCTATGGCCTTATTTGTGGCAGAAACGACATTGGAAGCTTGTGTATGGCCTACCTGTAACAGTTCCCCCAACGAGGTCTTTTTGATGTCTTTAAACGAGGAATCCAGAATGGCAGAAATATCCTCATTAAGCTTCTCTAGCCGAGCAGCTTTCCATTTGGTCATTGTTGGCGCTGTCGGATCGTTTTTGGCAATCGCTGCAACAATCTCCGATTGAGCAGTATCAAGAAGTTCAACAACTTTCTTGGAAAGGTTGATAGAATACCGATTCAGATTGACCTGATCCTTAATCGCTGCTGATGCCAGCTTATTTGGAATGGTTTTGTCAGCCATCTTAGTCTCCTATTTGATCACGGTATTTTCTCCAGCACCTGGATTTTCTCCCGGATTCTCAAATTTAGCATTCTGCTTTCCCTCAGCTTCGATTCTGATCTTTTCCTCTTCAATCGTTCGACCTGGGGGAAGGATTTCACCAACCTGCAACTGATACAGAAACGTATCCAGAGACATGCCGCCAGCTTGCCAAGATTGAAGAAGCGCCGTGATTTCCTGAGCCGAAAGCTTCTGTGCCACAAACTCTTTATTCAAGGAAATCTTGGCACCACTTTCTTGTTGTCCCGTCCATCGGGCAGCAAAATCGAAAGCTTTCATAAATCCTTCTTGGACGCTGTTCACAATTGTGGAAAGAGTTGCCGAATCGCCACTGGTCTTTAATTTTACTGTCTCAAAAGCTTCGGCTGCTTTCTTCTGCTCCTCGATTAAAACCCTGGCACCCATAACGGCCATCTGGCTTTCCAAATCAGATATAGCCGTCTTAACAGCAGCCAACCCCTGCCCTGTAAATTCAAGAAAACCGCATTTGGCGCTTTCATTTTCTGTGACCCAAGCGCGATGAGCACCAATAAACAATTGGGCATTTTTATCAAACCCACAAGCATACGGCGTAGGGATGGCGCAATAATGAAGACCATGGTAATAGTCCACAGTCAATTGCCAATGCTTCACATTGAGATTTGCTAGATCCATCAATGGAGGGGAGCAAGGCATCGGAGTATTAGAGACAGCTCCCAGGAAAACGAATGGAATATAATCAATCCGTTTCCCCAAAATCTTTGGTTCAATTACTTCTCCCGATTGCTGCCATGTCTCCTTTGTTCCCGCCTGAACCTTCCGATAGATCCGAACACGAAGGAGCCCATATGTCTCTTCCTTGGTTGTATCCAGATCCATCACCCGGATCTGTTGTACAGATTTTGTTCCAAATTCATTCTCTGGATCTGTTTGTGAAACGACTTCCAAAAGGGAAATCATCGTCAATCGATTTCCAGACCATCTAAAGTTGAGAATTGAGTCCGCTGTATATAGAGCAAAATATGGCAGTTTAGATTCCCCTTCTCGAATTTCCTCCTGTGGGGGAAGATCCACCAAAATGCCATGGTAAGCATATTCAATAACCTTCTGAATACATACCCTGACAACTTCATTAAAAGATTCGTGTTGGGGCGTGATGTCTGAAAGCATCGGTTCCAATTTTCCTTGAATCTTTACTTCAGGATCTTTCCGGATAATCGCCCCGACCAATCCTTGAACTGTCCGGGAAAAAACATTGTAAAATGTGCCCCGGTTTTTGTATTCTTCATACTCAGCTGGAGTCTGTCCAGAAAGTTTGGGCAATAACGACTCGCCCAATTCTTTGATCTTGGCTTCTCCACCTGTTAAAGCAGTAATTTTAAGCCAATTCCCTTCCTGTGATTTATATCCAATCCCTTTCGTGTCCGGCCGGTTTTCCGTACCCTTTGAGCTTTTATTACCATCTACCAGAGCAGACTTCTTCATTGTAAATCCTCCTTAGAAAATCCCCGGACTATTTTTGATAACTGCTATTTTTGTTTCTTCAATTCCCATTCCAGACAAACGACATCTAGCAGCGACTTCTGCCGCTTTTAGACTCAAAATGACCAACTCAAACAGAATCTTATATGAAAGATATTCTCCATTGACTGGAGAATGGCCAAGCATCGGAGGAACGTCAGGATATATGGAAAAACCATTTCTTTTTAATTCAACATAATCAAAATTTCCCCTCACATTAATGATCTTGAGGAATGGGTTTTCTCTTACAAGCTTGGCTATATTCCCAAAATCATATCTTTCATTGTTGACGAAATCAGCGAAAATAACAGCATCAATCGTCTTATAAGATCCATCCCAATCAGAAGTGTGGCCATTGATACTCCATACAATATCGATTCCAAGATTGTTAAACACCTGGACCACATATCCACCAATTTGAGAATCTGTTATGATAAGGAATTTCTCATTCCATACAGCCATTCCCGCTTCGAATAACAACTTCAAGATCTTAAAGCCTACAGATAAGAGAAGGCTGGATTCATCGGTACCAACATAAAGGATTTCTTTTTGACGACATGCCTCCAGATCAACGTCTTTCTCCCGATATTCGAATGGCATCATCATCATTGGGATAACAGCAGTGGGTTTCATTCGATTAATGAAATACGAATCGATTGGGCGAACCTTTCCTGAATTCATCACAATGTCCGCTTCTCCCGCTCTCGGAAAACGAGGCATGACCCAACAGATCTGATCTTCTTTTTTGCCAATCAATTCTTTTGCCAACTGACAATCGGCAGCATCGGAAGAGGATAACACTGGAGAATAGGCAAAAACCTTGTTCGCTCCTGCCCAAGCCGCAATTAATGGAACAAATAGATATGGTCCATTTGCCCATTCCGTAAAAACGCTTAAACCGGCCAAATTCAGGCCGGTCTCAGCGATCCGTTTCTGCGCATACCTTTTCATCTCAAAAGGCGATATCTTATCCATCTGGAACCTCCGTCAAGAATTTGAAGATGTCTTTTCTTTGTCTGGTTAAGATTTCCAACAATATTGATCCAACACCAAACTCAGACATATTTCCATTCCATCCCCACTTCTCGATACCAGAGATATTATCTGATTTTGCGTGTCGTTTAAAGATATTATAACGCGCCATCGTTAAAGAATTCAAAAAAATGTGGATTGGATGGAAACACATGATCTGGATTGGATTGTCTGCTCCAACATCACCTAACATCCAAGCATCGTCAGCCCAGGTATAGGGAATGCGCCAAATAGTCTTATCCCCATATTGCTTCCGATATGGTCTGGCATTCGGATGATAAACACTACTATCAACCAACAACCCCTTCATGGCAAATAGCTCCGCCAATTCCGCGGACCAAATCATGCCGTGAGTCCTGACGCATTTGGCCATAGGGAAGATGGCCAATAGGTTATCCATAATGGCCAAATGATTCTTGCCTTGCGTGCTCCCCGCACGAAAATTGGGGTGAATTCCGACCTCGATTAAAGGGTGCTCCGATAAGCGCCGGAGCGCCGGAGAATCGTGAGTCATGAACCATGTCGATTTGGTTCCAAGCGTCTCCAGATATCCAAACGTTTTTTCAATAACCGGATCTTGTGCCCAATCGGTATCAAACGTAAGGATCGCGTTACTCAGCATTCTGATCTTCCCTCTTTCTTCATCAATCTTCTTCTGTTGGAATCAATAACCATCTCTTTCTTAAAATCGAACAAGCCTTGTCTGTAATCGTATCGGGGTGACCATCCCAATTTGCAGACAGCCTTGTTGATGTTGAAAATACAATTCTTCTTCCGAACCTCTGGAAGATCCCTCCGATAGATAATTTGAGGAGTCTTGAGAGGATTCCCAAACACTTGAATGATCTCCTTCACTTCATCTTCAATCGTATAACCCATCCCGGAACCAATGTTGAATGTCCCGTGTTCCTTGGATTTAAGCGCCGCAACGAAAGCTGAACAAACGTCTTTGATATATATCATGTCCCGCTTCGTTGATGGAGGATCGCCCCAAACCTCGATATCTTCTCCATCAATCGCTTTCCGAATGAACTGATGAAAAGGCGAATTGTAATGGGTATCCCGCGATCCATACCCCCTGATATTGGAAAGGCGCAGCGAAATTCCCTGAACAACTCCTTCTCGATCATATGCTTCCACCATCTTCATGGCCGCGATCTTAGAAGCGATAAACGGGATGGCGTTATGCGCCGGATCAAAGGAATTGGTCCCAAAGACGCAATAGTCCTCGTGTTCGCTTACGAGGGGGAACGGCGACTTGTTTTGATCCGAATGGGTCATGGCATAAACGATTTTCTTGATCCCGGATCTTCGGCACATCTCCAGAACATTGTATGCCCCGAAGGAATTGACCCGGAAATACTCCTGGGCATGGTGACCATCGATCATAAGCAACGCGGCCAGATGGACAACCGCATCAGGTTTGAACTTTTTGTCTTGAAAAAAAGAATCAATGCTTGATGGATTTGTAACATCCAATTCTTCCCGACCTGGAGTCATTACTGTCCAACCTTCTGCCGTAATGGCCCGGACAAGATATCTGGCAATGAATCCATGTCCACCTGTAATCAAAACTTTCACTTTTAATCCTCCTCTTCTTCCAAAAATCGAAATGGGATAACATAGAAATATGGCCAACTCCGCAAACACATTTGTCTCGATAGACCAACGGGAACACCTTCATACATCCGCGTGTAATATTTGTAAGTGGTCCGGATCGCACCGAATTGCTGTTTGAAATGAATCACGCCATCCATCCCCTCCGGGAGCGATCCGCCCCAATTCCAATACCGACAACCCATTGAAGACGCATTATAGAAGGCGTAATAGATCAAAGGGTGTAACGGATTCTGGGAACGGTATTTCAATGATATTGCTGGCGTCATATAATCCACGGTCTTGTTATAGAACTTGATTAGAAGACATGCGGCCGGATCGCCATCCATCAATGAAACAGACAATGAATAATCCTTCCCTGCTTCGAACCTATCCCGGAGGATATCAAACTCAGCCATCTTTATTGGCGCTCCAACAGCCCCCATATTTTCGGCATGCATCTGTTTCAGCAATTCAAAATCTTCGAATTGATTATACCGGATTTGGAAACGATCCAGAGAAGTTTTTATTTGATTGCGCACCTTCTGGTTTATCATTCTCATAAACTTAGTATTGTAGTCTTGATTCATCGGAGGAATTAACGACCGCATCCCAACTCGTTCATCAATCATTAACTCCTCGAAAATACCTGTTTGTACCATCAATTCTTCCCAGGATCGGTAGAACTTATCATCCCAAGGAGGAGAGATAATAGTTGCAGAGAAACAATCATATTTACGCGCCAAGACATAATAAAAATAATTGATCATCATAACCTTGACACTATTAGACGTTGCTATTACTCCCGGATTTGATCCGAACCATGGCATGGAGTTCAAAACATTTCCCCTTTTGGAACGGGAGACGAAAGCCGGCAAAGCACCAACCAATCTCTTCTCTTCATCATATGCAACCAGATAGGTTGGAAAACAAGCTGGTCCATGGCCGCCAATTCCTTCGATCTGACGGCCGCTAAGAAGACATTGAAGAAACTTCCGAAACTTCAATGAGGCATTGAACATCGATGTATCAAATGAATTGACAAAATTGATCCAATTCAGTTCGTCTTCCGGCCGCATCTCTCGGATTTCCATTTTATCTCCCCTTCTGCGAAACGTACCATGCAATGGTTCTATCTAACCCTAATTTCATCCCAATCCTATGCTCAAACCCCAGAACGTCCTTGGCCTTCAAGATGTTGGCGATATGCCGCATAACGTCTCCCGGCCGGGAAGCCTGATGTTGAATCTTTTTTGTTGTATACCCTTGACCATGCATTAAACTAACAATCTCCTGGACCAGCCAGAGGATCGAAACATCATGCCCGGAAGCAACATTGATTATCTCTCCCTTTACTTTGCAAGGATACATTTCGGCCATCATAATCGCTGCTCGAACGGTATCGGCGACATAAATGTAATCCCGCGTCTGATGGCCGTCGCCGAAGATAACCGGCGCTTTCCCATCCAAGATCCGATTGATGGTTAATGGAATTATCCCAGCATAGGAACCCGCGTTCTGGCGCGGACCATAGTTGTTAAATGGTCGAATGATTGAAATGTTGCAGCCGAAGGTCCGGACATACGACATACAGATCAAATCTCCAGCCGCCTTGCTGGCCGCATATGGCGTGGACGCTTCCAGCGGGTGCTTCTCGCACATGGGTTCATATTGAGCTGTCCCATAGACTTCCGAAGAGGAGAAGTGGATCAAACGTTGAAATCTCCCCTTCCAAAGTATATAACAAAGATTGTTAACAATAGCGACATCTGCATCAATATTTTGACGCGGTTGAGTTAGTGATTGCGGAAGAGGCAAGACGGCAAGATTGAAAACAATCTCTGGAGAAATACGTTTGATAAACCCAGACAGTTCCATCAAATCACAGGCATCTATCTTTGCAAATGGAACTGCATCTGATAAAAAATTCCCTCTGGTCCATGAATTCATTGCGACAATCTCTTTGGGAAGGTTTTCCAACTTCCCTAAAGACAAATCATCGACAACAGAAACCTTGGCACCAACTGCCAACAATCCATCAACAAGATGCGATCCAATAAATCCCGCACCCCCAACAACTAGCACTTTCTTCCCGGATAGGCTTTCCATATCACCCCCCTACATTTTAGTCTGAAGTTATTATACCGTGGATGAGGGTTTTCTTTGAATTTAATCGATTTTGGACGTGGATGGGATTGAATGGGGGAATATTTTTTATACCTGAAAAAATCACACAATCTCATTAACTCATGAAATGAAATGCCACTATAAGAAAGAGAAAAGCTGCCCAATATTGAATCATTGGCGCAATCTTCATCTCCAACAACACTACATGTTGCGGGATAATATGGTGCCATATTATCAATCTCCCCAGACTTGATTCTGCGGATCTACGAAATGATGGAACATTCCCTGACCCACCATTTCGGCATCGGCGAAGATTGGCCCCATTCCCGGTTCATCCAGCTGCATCTGGACGCTGATCAATTCCGTATATTCCACGATCCGACCGTCAACCAGTTCCGCAAAGGTCCGGTCCCGGCCTTCGTCCCTGAGCTTGCGCCATTGAAGCTTCGAAAAATACAGATCCCCCGTAATGTCCACCTTCGATCTTACCACACCCAACTGAACTCCTGCCATCGTCAATTCCCTTTCCCCGTTATCCCCAGATTGTTGACCACAAGATTCTGAAACATTGGCAACGATATCGCGTTGTCAAACAAAAGATCTGAAATGGGAAATGTTGCCCCTTTTCGAATATATTTCTGAAACAGCGGCTGACGATGGCATGCATAAGTTCCAATCCCCGTCTCCATTCCCTGAGTACCAAACCACTTGATTGCTTCGTCCCTGTTCCAGTTCTTTAGAAGGCAAACGAAAGATTGATACGCATGCCGTTTATTGGCAAGCGCTACCGGAGGAATGATTTCAAACTCTCCTCCATCTGGCCGCAACCAAGTCGCTGCTTCGATAATCCTCCGCCAGTCGTTTGCGATCTTCTGACGTTCTTCAATAATTGAATCCAGCCGGCGCATCTGAGCCACACCGATGGCTGCGGTCAAATCGCTCATTTTGAAGTTGAATCCCATCTCCGTGAAGGAAGGGACAGCCCCCCGGCCATGAGCATCTTCTATGCCAAAGTTTGAGGCTTTTCTGACATAGTCTGCGATGGCTTTATCGTCAGTCGTAATAAAGCCGCCTTCTCCGGTGGTCAAAACCTTCCGGGCATGAAGAGAGAAGCAACCAACGTCGCCCAATTTCCCAGCCGGAAATCCGAAGTGTCTGGCCCCCAGAGCGCAAGCCGCATCTTCGACCACCTTCAAGCCAAATCTCTTCGCCAATGAGGTAATGACCTGAATGTCAACCATCTGGCCAAAGAGGTGGACCGGGATGATGGCCACAGTCTTGTCCGTAATCTCACGGGTGATCAAATCGATATCGATGTTGTATGTCCTTTCGTTCACATCGACAAAGACCGGCTTCAACCCCGCCATGATAACCGCCAGCGCCGTTGCCGGGAAGGTATAGTCAGGCACGATGACCTCCGATCCCTTCTTGAACCCGAAAGCCATCAGGGAAAGGTACAGTGCCGCAGTACAGTTGGAAACCGTCACAGCGTACTGACACCCCGTCTCGGCACAAATCATCGCTTCCAATTCGGCGCACTTGGGTCCGCGGGATACCCACCCCGAAACCATGACCTTGCGAACCTCCTCAAGATCATCAACCTCGAAATATGGTCTAGCTAATGGAATCATATAATCATCCTCCTTTCGATTGCAAAAACCATTCTTGTCGCAATCCTCTTCAGAAACTCCAGCCCGAATAAGACTGCCCCGATCCCTACATGAACGAATTGAAATATCAATACCCATCGGATGGGCCAATAAAAGCTTTCTTCCATCGCTCAACGATGCTCTCATTGCAAGATATTCTTCCCCATGCTCCCCCAGACACGCACCAAGATCCTCCAAATGAAGAATCTTCGGCTTCATGATTTCTCCTCTTTCGCATTGAACACATGGCAAAATGATCCGCCGCGCTGGATTCCCAATAACCCTCCATCCAGATGGGATATCCTCTGTCACAATTGTCCCAGCTCCAATCAGTGCCTTCTCTCCAATCACAACGCCTGGAAGAATTACAGATCCAGCGCCGATAGAAGCGCCTTGCTGAACCAATATCTTTCCCCAGCCATCCTTTCCCTTCGAAGGAGGATATTTGTCATTGGTAAAAACGCAGCCCGGCCCGATAAAACAATCATCTTCGATTGTCACGCCTTCTGGAATAAAACAATGAGCAGCGATGCGAACGCAATTGCCGATAACAACTCCAGGACCAATCTCAACGAAAGATCCGATATTACAATTGGCGCCAATGATACAATTGCCATAAATATTGCAAAGTTTTGGATGCCAGATTTTTGTTGTTCTATGAATCCATGGTCCGAGAGGATCATATGATGGATTGTAGCTAGTATTGATATGATTGAAAGGAAAAGGAGGGTTGTTCATATTATCGAGTCTCCATTTTATGGTTCATAGGAAAGGATTTGAACCTTTAATGCGCTGGTTTTGGCTACAGTTAAGATTGGTGGATTTCACGGTCGTTCTCATTTATGGTAGTTTAAACCTATGGGTTGCTTGCCATATTTGATCTATCACCAATCTCATATTATATAAAATTGGTCGAGGCGGCAGGATTTGAACCTGCGACATCTTGCTCCCAAAGCAAGCGCGCTACCGGGCTGCGCCACGCCCCGGTTTAAAACAATGCCTTCCGGAGGTAAAGTGTTTCAATCAATAATAACTCCTCCGGAAGGCCAAAGAACATCGTCATAATCCCCAAAAGGTGCGTATGGCCGCCGCCTCTAGTTAATCATTGGTCGATCCTCCATATTCAAGTTGCTTATAATGGCCCTTTTTGATCATTTCATTCCTGCTTTTATTCAACCGGATAAAGATATTATACCCTGCTTTTCTGTTTCTTAATAGATATTTTTCGCCCCAATAAAACCATTCTGTTGCGCTTGACGATTCATTATCAAATCAATCAGGTACATATACCTCTTGATGATCGTGCGTGTATTGAAATTGGTGTAGGCAAAATCCTGACTCTCCTGACTCAAGAGGAGTCTCTGCTGAAAATCCATATGACAGATTTCCCAGATCTTCTGTTTCAACGTTTCTTTCTTGATATGGATCGTCGGTGATTCCGGATACATGGAGAGAATCCACGGATCAAGACAACTCATGACCAGATGACCCATCAGCATCGACTCAATTCCGGAGATGCCCCATGCTCCGTGAAGACTGGTGAAAGTGACCCAACTGGCCCTTTTCCGATCAAGGCAAGCTTCGTTCTTGATCCCCTGGATAACGTCCAATTCAACCTTCTCCCCTTCCGCCCGAAGTTCATCAACCGCCTTTTTCAGAAGATCATACCTCTTCAGCGGCGATCCAGCTGACCCACAACAGATCCTGACCGGCTTTCTATCTTCCATAATGGAAGGGTCAATCCCCGGCAAGTCGCAAAACGGCATATCCCCATACCGTGTAAAGTATGATCCCAAATGGTAGAAAGCACCGGGAAGGAGAGAGGCAATGGACCAGTCTGTGCCGGCGATCGCTGCGATTCCAGAATTGGCATGAAATTTGGCAATCTCTCCCGGATTGTTTCGCAACTCTGATCCATAGTATTTGATACAGCAATTGTCCTTCGTAATGATCTTGTTCCAATCGATTCCCGGCCATCCGATAATACCCCGGCCAAAGTGGAAGAAATCGCACTGCTTCACCCATGCAGTCGCTTCTTCCATCGCTTCCTTCGTATTGACAATAATGTCCCTATCATATGACAGGAAATCGTCTGTTCCAATGATGCATCTGGCCTGATGCGGAGTGTACTTGTTGATGGCCCTCATAAGCGCCGTTGGCTGTCCCGCAATATTGTAGTCGCTGATGATTGCTATCTTCATAAAAATAACCTCCTCAATGCCGAATCAAATATGGCATCAAGATGTTCGAACGCGGAAATGGCACCCAATATAATCAAGCACCATTTAATGATTTTGCCCAATCCGCTGCGAAACGTCTTGTGAGTCATGAGCGAACCTTCCCTTTCGAAAGACGCATTGGCCAATCATGGATCATTGGATCGCATTTTTGATCCACGCCCCTAAGATTCATAAATTCTTTCAATGCTTCTACCATTGGCGCCGCATTACTGGAAGAGGAACAAATCAATTTCTCTTTGCGGGTGGTTAAAAAACCCGCAAAGTCGAATAAAACCCCAGATACAACATGGTCCAAAGATTCTTGACTCATCTCTTTCTCCTTTTCATTTATACCCCGAACCACCGGAGGATCTTGATAAGCATGTTGAGTAAATCCAGAACTGTCTGGACTATGCCAACAATGACCAGATATGAAATGGCCATCTTGACACCAAACTCTTTCCAGGCAACCCACTTTCCCCGAACCTGCTTAAACTTCACTCTCAACTCAATCTTCATTTCATCACCCCATTCATCTTCAGGATAATCTCCGTGATCCAGGACGGCCACCATTTATGGAGAAGGATAGCGTTGGGAATAATACAGTGTCCACCAATATTGCCAAGAGGAGCATGAAGAATATAACGCTGGTATTCTGGAACCCCCATGGCGCGATTCAGAGCATTGTAGTCTGAATCATACTCCATAATCCGATCATAATCCATCCCGATCATTTTTGCAGCCTTCCGGGATTGACGCGCAAACTCAATTGCCAGCCCATAAGCAGCGGTGGATCTGAGCTTCAAATATTCGGTTTGGCGGCTATCTTCCAACACTTTGACTTGAAACCCGACTTCCTGAAAGAACCAAACCGCCGTTTCATCCTGCGGAGCCATCCAGCGGGGCCAATGGAACATATAGCTGGCCATATTGTTGCTGTGCAGCGCCTCTATCGGGGAATGCACAGCGCCCAACTTTCGGCAAGTCCCCACCGGAACGGTAGAAAAGACGATGGTGACGATTGGCAAAAATCTCTCCTGCAATTTCTTAACGTCTTTTACAAAATTACTGGACCATGGAATGGCGATTAACAAAACCTCATCGCGGAAGGAAAAGCTGTCCACCACATATCCCTTCACCGGATCGTGGAATCGAAGAGAATGGATATGTTTCATTGAATCAAAAAGACAATGGCCAACTTCTCCAGCGCCAACAATAATGCCTTTCATCTATCGTCTTGCCTCCTGAGTCTGAGTCTTTGATAACACCTTTGTCATCTCCTTCTCTGCTTGTTGTTCCTGGCGAATCCGCAAACAGATATCAAGGAGACCCTTTCTAGCGACCAGCACCACAGCCCAGATAGCGACACAACGGGCGCAGAAAGATCCGAAGACTTCCTTGACTCCAAAGAATGGAATGATGTGGCGCGGATCGGAAACTGCCGCCACTGGCGCTTCGCCCTTCTTTTTAAGCTTCGCCTTCTTCTTGGCTTCCTCCACCGCTTCCTTGATTGTATTGAAATTGATCATTGGCTGGAAATAGATCCGGAGAGGGACCGATTTGCTGTTCAAACAACGTGGGCATGAATCTCCATCAAACAATTCGTCGCAATCCAAGCAAATCTTGGCTGTTGATACTTTCATCGATCAAATCCTCCTTAACAGAATAACAGGGAAATCAAATCAAGTCCCGGTCTTGACTAAATTATAACCCTGCTTTTGAAGATTCGCCGATTTTATTTGTCCCTCTTGATTGATGGCTTAGCCGCGGGGATAAGCTCCAGCGCCTGATCCACCAGACCCGCCAGCGCCGGAATGGTCCCCGTTGCCTCTCTGGCCATATCCTCGAAAGTGTTGTTGGGTTTCTTCCTCAGCGCGTTCCACTTCGCCACCGCCGCATCCGCCGCTTCCTTGATCTTCCGTTTCTCCTCTTCCATTTTCATTCCTCCATGATTTTCAAAATTTTGTTTTCCCATTCAAATGTGTATACAACCGCAATCCCGGCGTTGATTATCATTCTCGAACAGAGAAGGCATGGCTTGGCACAAATCAAATTTCCTGACACCATATCCTTCCCAACCAGATATAGCGTTGAACCAATGCACCGTTCTCTTCCCGCTGCGATAATGGCGTTGGATTCGGCATGAACGCTGACGCAAAGCTCATAACGTTCTCCCGGCTTCGCACCAACCTCGTTCCGTTTACAAGTATGAATATCACAACAATTTGTCTCTCCCCGCGGCGCTCCTGTATATCCAGTGCTGACAATTTGATCGTTTTTTACGATAACAGCGCCGTAATTCCGTCTAATACAAGTGCCACGCTCCAGAACAATCGTGGCAATCCGCATATAATATTCGATCTTGGATGGTCTCATTTGTTTACCTTTTCAACGTTCTTTGCCTCGATGGCAAATTCCGCGTAAGTTGATTGATGCATCCTCCTGCCCCAATCCTCATCTTCTTCCATCGGGTGCGGCTCCATTGAACACAACATATCAATGCCACGGATCATAACGCAAAGAATCTTGTGAGTTTTCTCGTTCCCTAGCTCTGGCGGTTCATATTCTGGCTGTGAATCCCACGTTCCACTACTCCATCCGCCAGAATAATAATTGCCTGTCTTCACAATGAAAGAATCGACCACTTCAAGGATCGCACCTTTTAGGTGTGGTTTATCTGCGGTTATAATCCGCCTTTCCCGGCCACCAAACCCCTTCTGCTTGAGATATGCATAAGCCACCCCTCTCATGATTTCCTTATATTGTTTGGAAGCGGTTAGATCAATCTCCTGCATCATTAGCAATTTGAATCTGACCGGATTTTCCTCTTTGGGATCAACTCCATTGTTAAAGACTTTTCGAATCAGGCGCAGAACGTCCTCTTTATAGATCTGTTCCACCTCCTTAAATGCCCCAAAAAGAGACAGCGGATAGCCGCACCTTACATATGTTAGCGGTTCTATGACCCGTACCCTGTCCCCAACCCTTATGATGTCTTTACGGCCCATTTTTCGATCCTTTCACTGAACCGTAATTGGCCCAGCTGAATTCTGTTTTTCTTCCAAATATACATCGATGCTAATCGATGGGCAAATAATTCCTTTTTTCCCACTCCGAACATTAAGCATATCAAGCAGCTTTTGCATTTCCTCTCGGCAATGCTGGAATTGTTTCTTTAATTCCGGATCGGAGATAATCAGAGATTCCATCCAATAAGCTTCTTGTTCTTCTTTTGTTGACAATGTATTTACTCCTTAATATGCCATTTATCTCGATAAGCGATTTCCAACTTGACAAGATCATAAAGGTCTTTGAATTTCTCCTCGAACCATTCCTGTTCCAAGATCCAATTCAGATACGACTTCGGAACGTCACAGATCAAAACATCTCTATGCGCTCCGAAGGGGAATGGTTTATCTTCATAGGTCCGTTTGTACTTTGGATCAATTTCCACCTTTCTCCTCCTTCGCGGTCAGCGTCTGGGTTGCATAAACTGTTCCAAGATCCTCTCCCTTAAAGGATCTAAGTTTTGCCCTCATATTAACTGGTTCCCCATTCTTATCGAATTCCCAAAATGGTTGAACATATCTTGTTCCCTCAACAATTTCCAAATCAAATGTTCTCTTCACTTCACCAGATACGCCGTAAAGAGAAAGTTGAAATGTAACGGATTGGGGAGCCAATGGAATAACAACAGGCGGAAGAGAATAAGTCAATTTAACAAGGTTGGCCCTTTTCCGTATCCGCAAAAACAAAATAAATATCAAAAGATACAGAATAAGCCACAAAGACATCGTTTGAAATTGATCCATTTCAATTCCCTCCTATGAAAAAAGTGCAGTTTGCATTCCGTGTAAGATTCCCTTTTCATCCAACCAAAGTGACTTTAATTCGGCATCATCTTTTATAACCCAAACTCCATCTATCCTAACGTCATAGTGAAGAGCCTTCCCTGCGATCCGAAAACGACAAACGCAACGGCCCAATCCACCCTTGATAAACTCTCCTGGATATATTTCAAGCCATCCTTGTCGGAGCAACCACCATTTGATCTGTTTTGATGTCATTGGGTCTTCGCCCAATTCGTTGTGACATCTCTCTCGCTTTCCATATCAATCTTCAAATCGGATCGTAAAAGCTGTTCAACAGATCCATCCGGAAGACGGACCCAGACTTCATCGTCTCCACAATAACAAGATACCTTTACCAACCTCCCAATGAATGGATGTCCTGGCTTTATAATCTCAGCGATCCGATAAAGAATGTCTGTTTTTAATGGCACAATAAACGCCCCATCAAATTATTTGGATTGGGCAGGTCCGGGCTGGCTACCAGATGCGGAAGGCTTCCCTATATTCGCAAGATTAACTCCTGCCCATTTCACTTATTATATCCCTGCCTGTTTATTTCTCAAAGAAAATCCTTCCCAATCTGGATCAACTGGTTCATCCCGCCCCGATATCCATACTTGTCGCTGTATCGATTCAGAACCCAAGTCAGATAAAACAGATCCTTCGGTTTGACCCCTTTGCCTTTTAGGATATCGGCATACATTCGATTGTAGCAGCCCTGCATATCGACCTTCATGATGTCGAATTCAACCGCTTGAATTCGTTCGGGCAAATCGATAGACCATTTCAATTGATCTGAACTGGGTCTGAATCCTGCCCGTATCCAATCTGTCGATGTAAAAATCCCCTCTTTCTTCATAGCCATCATTTCAAAAAGTTCAAATGTTTTTGTCTCTGCTGGCCGCTGTTCTGTATAAACAACCTTTCTTTCCTGAATACCCTTCGGTAAGACAATCCCTTCAAACTCCGCTCCCAGCTGGATTGCCAGATCGATGTAGTGGATGAAGAATTCATAGAGGTTTCCTCCAGCCAATCTGGGATCGCCCTTCCAGGTCTTGAAAAATTCCCCATCCCGGATCATGACCGCCTTAACCAGATCCGCCTTCTTTGGCAAATCCTTGATCCACCGAAGCTGAAGCACGATGTTGATTCTGTCATCGTCAATCGGCGGCTCCCACGGAAGGCAAAGCGGCTTCTCACAGATCACATACTTGCCATGATCCAAAGCCATCTTGACATGTTCCCGATGAAGATGAGTCGGCGAGCAGATCACGATATATTCGACATTATCATACATGCTTTCTGTGGGCAGAGCCTTGGAACAAAGCAAAAGAGGGGTTTTCAAATCAACATAATTGTCCATAAATGCAGTATCATGGATCCACTGAAGCCTTCCACCAACCGCTTTAATGGCCTCCTTATGTCTGGCCGCAATCGTTCCGTTTCCGATCAATCCGAAGTTAATCATGACTTCTTCTCCTTCTCCCAGAATAACTCCCATTTATGGGAATGGCTATTGTAACAGTCAATCGAACACTTATCAAAACAACTTGATGCAAAGACGATGTTGGAAAAACGATCAAACAAAAACTCCTTCTTTTCCGAATCAAGCCAGAAACAACGCCTAATCCTCAACTTTAACGTATGCCCCGGACCTCTTCCCATAATGCTCTCAATCGCCATTTTACAACCATTCTTCGAAGCATGATGTTGAATTTGATAGCCAAGATTCTCCCCCAGATAGGTCCGGACCAAGAAGCAAAACTCAACCTGATCTATGAAGTATTTGGATGCAATTGGCTCCAACGACGAAATGAGGATTGGTTTTCTCGATAGCGCCATCATCTTCATCCAAGGAATATTCCAGCAGACAACCATCTTCCCGAACACATTTGGATCTTTGATGTCGTTCAACTCCTCCACATCTTCGATGGAAAACAGATTGATATAAACCTCAAAACCCGGAGGGAATGGGCCATCTTTCAGAATCCGCTTGTAATCCCCTATCCTGAGATTGGTTCGAAAGTTATCCAAGCAAGTATTGAAAAAGATCCTATTAAATGAGGACCAATCAAACAGGCTGGAATCTCCAACGCCAAACATGATAATAGAGTGTGTCCTGGAATACTCCCAGAGAGACGGAAAGAGCGCCGCAACCATTTCAACATCCATGATCTTTGGATCTTGCCGCGGCGCTTCACAATCCAGATGACAACGATTCAAACAACCCTGAACCACTTCCAGAAATATTCCCGTTTTTCGATTCATCATCAACATCTCCCCTCATGATCTGATTCCATAAAACCCCTCCAATAACAATGATAATAGACTTCTCGTTTTCCCTTGCATAATAAACAATCGATCTTTTTTATTCCCTCTGTCTGTATATTTCCAGAGAATTGATTTGTTGACCCGATACCTTTACAAAAAGGACATTTGAAAGGACCGATTAGAATATCTTCATTGTCAATATTTTTCGGTTTATCTGGGGTAATATTGTCTGTATGAATAGTCATTGACTTTGAATGCTTTTTTCTTAGCTCTTCAATCTTCAAATTCCACCTATGATAAGATTGCGAATGCTCCAAATCGCATTTGTTTTCGACTTTCTTCATTTCAGCCGCGATATCTGATAATAAACTCATTTCAAAATCCCCCTTTTGGCCAACTCTTCATACAATGCTGTCCCTGCCGACATATATCCAGATCCGGAAGACCATTGCGGATAATCGCCCCGAAGTCTGGCTGCATCATTATCCCCTTGCATCTGAACTGCCTCCAAATTGGCTACCGCAGCCAATGCAATCAATTCAACGTCATTCATATAATTCCCCAATGTGTTTTGCTATCCGCTGCCTGCCGATCTCAAAATAGGTTGGATCGCGCTCGATGCAGATGTATTTACGGTTGGTGTTTATGCAAGCGATGGCAGTGGTAAATGAGCCTGCAAATGGGTCAAGGATTGTATCGCCGGGGTTACTCCACGAGAGGATATGGTCGGTGGCGAGTTGTTGTGGAAACGGAGCGGGATGGCCCTTGACGCTCTCGCTTACCTGTTCCCATATATTAAATCTCTGCCCATTCTCAGCAATGGTGATTATTTTGCTCATTGGCTTTGTCGATCCATCGGCTTGCCGAATTGTCCCACGTCCGACATTTCCGGCACACTTATTCGGTTTATCTTTCAATGGGTTGAATGTTTTTATAGGGCCTTTTGTAAAAATAAACATGTATTCAAATACGGGAGCGTATCGAGTCTTTAGCGCACCGATAGCACTAAATCTGCCCTTGTTCCAGATCATCGTATCGTGAATATTAAATCCTGCCTCCTTGAAATACAATGCCTGCTTGAATGATGTTCCTGTTTCACTGCCTTTGATGGTTGCATCACCGACTACCCACACAACCACACCACCAGGTTTTGTCACTCTGAACAATTCCCGAATTACCGGCTTCCAGATATGCTCACCCCAATCAAGCGAATCATTATACGTCCTGAGATTATCGTATGGAGGCGAGGTTACAGTTAAATCCACATTCCCATCCTCAATCTTCTGCATTTCAATCAAACAATCACCAAGCAACCGCTTACCGTATCCCATTTCAGGCTCCTTTGATTAATTCTCGTTCCGGGTGCCAATCCCGTAATCGGCGCAAATTTTATTCCCGAAAGAGGAAAGATATGGTAATGGAAGGAGGATGGAAACGTAATGGGCGGAGAAGCGCCATCGGTGAGCTTGTTCTAAGACGGGAAGACCGAAGGCCAGCTTTGCTTCGATGGCCCAAATGATCTGGCCACGTTTCGCTACAAGGTCGCAAACGCCACAACCACCAGAGACTTCCTGATATACTTCCCAACCCCAATCCTTCAGAACGTCTACCAGTAAAGCGGCCAACTCAGATTCTGTGATTTGTACCTTATGCCGCCTCATCGGTTTATCCGTCTCCCGGCTCCTCTAAGCGCATCGAAAAGTTCCACCGCTTTCGCCAGCCCTTTGCTCCTAGTTGACTTTCCATACTCCACGCCATATCGTTCCTTGAATACGCTCCCATCAACCGTACCGATCAAATATTCAGGCCGATAATATTTGTCATCCCCCTGGCCACACCAACAAGATCCTCCTCCAATCCGGAAGATGATTCTGTTGTCCTCCCTTTTGATGATTGATATCTTGCCGTGATACTCAAGGCCAGGGAAACAAATCCTTTGCGAATAGATCCTGAATTCCTGTCCACGATGAAACAGGCTGGCTTCCCTGACCTCGATATCATCCTTGCTGCTATCTGACCAGTGGGCCATGGGTCATCTCCATCAGCATCTTTCCAGCCCGATATCCCGCCATAAATATCATCCTGTTTCTGGCCTTCCGATCCGGGAGACATTGCCAATTTTCCTCCTGTTCCTTCACGAAAGCCTCATATGCTTCACTGGCTTCCGTCTCTGGGTTTTCTTGGTCGATGGATTCTTGTTCCGACATGCCAAATCTCCTTCTTTTTCAATCGATGATAAAATCGATATTCATTGTTGATCTTCTCGTAACCTGGAGACAGCCGATTGCTCCATGTCATCCAAAGATCCCATTCTGAATGTTCCCTATTGAGGACCAACCCCCAAGCCATCGATGGAGACGGACAAAAACAGACATATGGCGGCTTCCATTGGCCGTCCCTCGATTTACAACCAGGGCAAAGACCGCGCTTCAGGATGCTCTGGCGACGTTCCACCGGCGACCAGTGAAAGAGAAGGAATGGCTGGCCCATGATGGCTTATTTGTCCATATCAACAACCATATAACCTCTGTTGCCTTCTAAAAGCGCGAATCCACTGACTATATGTGCAAAATGGGATGTTGCGATAACAACACTTGCCAATTCTCCAGGATTATCGGATGTTCCTGGACCAACTGCGAATCCTCTGGGGAACCTCTCCATCAACTCCCCAACTGTCGTCTTACTATCGACCTTCATATTGTTATACCCCCTTTCTAAAAATCCTTTTAAATCCGTTAGCGGCTCCATATTGTTCATTGAATTCTTCGTCAGGAAGATGCTGGATTTCTCCAACAATCTTCTCGTGCATATATGTAATCGTCCGGAAAGGAGTCAACCCCGCATGTCTTCCGAAGATTTCAACTTCAATAAGCAGTTCATCCTCTCTGGTTGGTTTTCTCCTTCTGACTTCCATTTCCTCTTACCTCCTACTGGCTATTATACCTTCTTCTTAACAATCTTCGGTTTCTTTTTAACGGCCATCATTTCGCTGTATAACGCAATCAAACGCTGCGTGATGGCTTGGATCGAATAAGCCTCAAACTCCAGACTTGGTTCGTATTCACCTATACAATCGCAAATCCGTTGCCAGACATGGACTGCCTCATGGACGATAAGACCGACAACTTCATTTGGATTTCTTTTGGGATCATACCGGGCGCAGACAATGATACAACGATGAAAATCTTCTTCCTCCTCAAAAACATGCACTTTGCCATCGCAACCATCTAAAATCCATTTCAACGGCTGTTGAGCAGGAGACACATTTAATCTCTTGATTGCTCTTTTAAATTGATCCTCATCAATACATAATCCGATACAATATGGAGATTGAACCATCTCCCTTGGAATCCAGCCAATGCCGTCTTTCATCACTTATACCCATTCTCTTCCAGGAAGTCGAAGACCTCCTTTGCGTTCACCGTGCAAGACGGCCATGAATTGATGGTCCCGGCACAGATGCAAAACTTTTCGCTGTCGATTGGATTCTTCAAAAGAGAGTCAATGAAATAATTCTCATATCCAGTTGGACCACCATGGAAGAGAAGAACCGGCCGTGGATTTCCATCTTTAGAGACAATTTCCATCTCAATCTCTTTGGTAGATTGAACCGCTTTGATATCTCGATATTCCCCCGGAGGATCTGTCCAACGGCCGGTCTTCTTGACCCATATGGAATTGATCTTCTGCTTCATTTCTTCCACCCTTCCTTCTCCACCAGGATCGTGGGGAAATCGTCGCCGTTCTTCAGTCGGACAAGGCTCAGCAATTCTCTCATCGGATCTGAGCCCAACGCGGCTTGGAAAGCGATCCTCATTGCTGGAGTAACAAGATCGAATGGAAGGCGAACCGATATGTGGCAAGCCGGCAATCCAGATTTGGATGCCCAGCATTTGATTAACTCCCGATCAAGGCCAACAATATTCCGTTCCAAGATTTCCAGCTGTTGGAGGAATGTATTGTATTGATCTGTTGTATCAATATCAATCAACAACTCGTTTGCCTCTGGATAGTTGATGACCATCCCTTTGGCTTCCTGCCTCTTTATGAAATCCAACCGCTCCGTATTGGCATATGATTCGTCGTCATACTCTTCCATTTCCATAATCTCCTCACTTCTGGAATTCGACTGCTCCCCGCTGGATGCGCGGCCGGGAAGGAACCACCGGCGCTTCCTTCTTCGCCTCCGCTTCTTGCTCGTATGCCAATTTGACGATTTCAGCCACCCGATTTGCCCAGCCAGGTTCGTCCTTGTTCAAGGAGACTTCAATGGCAAAATCCTCAATATCGTGTGGCAAAACCTGCCAGCAATTCTTGGAGTCCGGATTGTAAAGAATATGGCGCAACTCGTGACGGATCAACCGGATCTTATCCAGCACATCCGTAAGGGTCCACGCCTTCTTATCGATGAACATGATGTAATCGCAGCCCAGAGACACTAGATGCTCCGTAAGGTTGCGGATAAGATCGTTGGCCTTCATGATCCGACCCAAAACCAGCTTGGGGCCAACCATCCTCTTCTTCAGATCGAACAGGGATTTGATAACAGGGCCAGCGTCTTCCTCCTGCACGAAGTGCGGGAAGTATTGGATCAAGACCTCCTTGATCATTTCATCCACGGCCGCAGGAGCGTTCTCAAATCTGATACCGTTGTCTTGATTGTTATCCTCTGTTTCCATTGTCGATCCTCCCTTTTCAAATTACCATTTATGAATTAATGCAAAAATATGGGCTGGCGTTTATTCCAGCCCATATCTGCGGGTGATGGGGATGCTCGGTGATCGAAGTCGCTGGAGCATCCGCTGGCGAACCCGACTTGACCTGTATTACAGGGCGTCAAAAATACAGCCGATGGCTGGTGAACGTCTATCCGATGGTCAGAGCATCGGGGTGCCGTTTGGTTTCCCACTTCATGGGAACCTCCTTGATTGATTGGTGGCCAACATGGTGGCCTTTTGGGGGTCAGGCCGATGCCGTGGAGCTGGCGACGATGATGAGCAACTGGTTATCAAGGCATATGGTGGTGTTTACCCAAGGCGGCGACTTACATTTCTTCATAACTCCTCCTTTCTGTCCGCTTAATGATCCAACTGGTTTAACTGCTTTGAAACTCCCTCCACCAAATGAACGGGAAGGGACCATTTGTCTATTATTCCCTCAAGGCTTCATCGCCTAAGACTCTTTTTGGGAATTAATAGCAGGTGTTGCCGTCTGTCCTCCTTGGCACCTTTTGCAAGTTGTTTCGGTGTCAGCCACAGAAAAGAATCGCCGCATACAGCGCCTGAAATGCTTGTGTCCGACCTTCAACGTTACAGACATCGCTCCCATTGTTATCCGGGCACGCCTATGGCGTTTTCCAGCCTGTCGTTCACGCTTTCCAGGGTTATTGCGTCTCATCGTTCTGTTACCTCATCTGCCTACTCTTCCCCGCATGCGCCAACCGCACGAACAAATGGAACCCTTCCCGTCTCAAATCTATTATACTCGGAGAATCGATTTCTTGTCTAAAAAATTACACGCCACCAACCACAGCCATTCCGCCGCCGATATTGTGGACTGGAAACTCCTTATGGAAATAGTAACCAACTGCGTCTGATATGTGGGTCAGCGTGATATCATGCTTCTTGTCTATTTCCCCACTTCCACCCTCGATAAGCCGAACCCCTTCAAAATCCCGGACCACATGGGGCGCTTTGGATGGATCGATCAAAGCGCGTACCTTTCCACTCATAGTCAGGAAACGAGAGTTGACAGCATTGATCCGATCCCGTTCTGGTGGATTCCCTTTGGCGACATGGAAATGAACCCGCTCCTCTCCAAAGTGGGCATAAAGGATTCTCTTTACAATATCCCAATCCGATCCAGCAAGCTTGGCGCTTCCTTTATTCCCGCCTGTCGCATCGCCATATACTAGGATATGGCCCTGATGTGCACCCCAATCCCTGATGAATCGGTTACAAACCAATTGCGTGTTGGAATTGCGTGGAATATAGACCTCTCCAATCACTGCAGATACGGATTCCCCAATTAGGACCGCCCCTGTACCAATTTCCCTTACAGTCTTTTCCTGGATAATCGCCGCAACGCCTGGAGCCACGTTAAAGTCCAGACAAAGGATCAATGGTTGCTTCGGATCGTATAGGATCTTGGCCAGATGTCTCCGCTCATCGTATGCGTAGTATGCGCGGCCCTGGAAATTGATAAATGAAGCGCAATACTCCTGCAAATAAGTCAACTCATCCAAATCCCGCTTCGCCGCATCGATTTCACTCTTGGGCAATATGTCGGCACTGATCCACCAGAAATAATCCCATTCCCCAGTAGTATCGGCCTTGGCCTTCTGCGCTAAATCATAATAATGGTTTCTTCCTTCTGGTACTCCAATGAAATCGCACCAACCTAGCCGATCCGATAAAGCTGGCCGAACATGCATTGGCCAAGCTTCCTTCTTCATATTGCCATATTCGTCCAGACCGCCGCCATCCCATGGCCGTCCTTCGATCCGCTCCGGCTTATCCATTCCCAAAACTTGGACCATAGATCCGATCTTGAACCTGATAATCAGGTCAGATTCGTTCGGAACTCCTAACATGGCCCACTTCGGCGTCAATCGCTTTAAATCATCCCAATATATCTGCTTGGCCTGATCCCGTGTGGGTGCAGCTGCGAAAAAACGTGGATCATCAAATGCAGTACCCTTCATAGCTGCTCGAATAAGCTTGCGTTTAAATATCTCCGTCTTTCCACTGCGCCTTCCAGCTGGATTAACATTAAAGCGCTTTGGTTGGGTCCGGAGACGATACTGTTCAGGATGATATCGCAACAGCGTCCATCGAGAGGTTGTATATTCAAATTGTTGCACAGGTAGTTTAGATTGCTTCTGATTACATTGTGGAATAGCTGGAGTTTTGTAATGTTTGTAACTTGGATCTTTGGTTTTGCGCCATCGTTCCAGGGCTGCGGCCTGTTTAACTGGATCTTTGGTGGATGAATCCTTAGCCATCGTCTCTCTCCGCTAATAACTGGCGAAGATACATGGCTGCATCTAATATCTCCTGATAAGCATCCATCAACGCATCCCGACCATTGTGCGATTCCAGCGTTGTGCCATACTTTTTTATGCCAACATAATTTCTCTGTTTTAAATCATTAATCACTAGTGGCAGGATCGCGTCTTTTCCGACGATTGGCATTGGTTCTTTCTTTGATGCATCTTTTTTTGTCATGATGGACTCCCACTTTTCTCATCCATTTCACGCAAAGCTGCTTTTGTCATTCTAGCCAGCTCTATTGGGTCTTCTTTATCATTCTTTCCACCACCATTTCCGTTGCCAAAACTGTCCGAGACCAAGCCTACGTGGCGCGCGACAAGATTCAGTGAATCTTGCTTGTTGTACGTGCGAAACTTGATTCCAACCCCATAATTACCAGGAATGATTTGTATTTCCGAAATAACAGCCACTTGGTCTCTTGTTAGCTCATCGAATGGTTTTAATATAAAATTATTTCCATCCCAATCAGAAATATCTTTCATATTTTGAAACGCTATAAGGGATAGCTCCTTTAGGACTCTCTCTTGGGTTATTTCGACCGCTTTAGCTCTTTTGTCCATTCCCTCCGCTATTAACTGTTGTACATCTGGTCTCTGGAAAGCTCTGTTGGCTTGTATCCTATCTTCCTGATTTGTGAACTTTCCATAACCACATCTCTCCCATGCTTTATATATATTCAAATCGACTAGATATTCATCCACAAACCTCTTGATTTTAAAGTATTTTTTTTGGTTTGTGGGGTTCTTAAAGTCATGGCGTTGTTTGGGTTTTATTGGCTCCGGGATGGGATTAGATTGCGTATTGTCTCGGTAGATTCTCATACAAACGAATTTAACCGATAATTGGTTATAAATAAAGATATTTTAGATATCTTTTCCTGGATAATTTCCGGAAATCTTTTCCTGGCATTTATAAATATATAAAATTACTTAGAAATCATCCACAGGATTTTATAAGCAGGATACATGCGATAACATTTATAACCGTTACGCCATGACTTATATTATATGATTTTATTTCGTTGATCTTCTGTAAACATGATGCGCTCCTTTTTGATAAAAAAGAAGGGGTGGCTTGTCGCGTCCACCCCTTCTCTCCCTTCTTCCCCTTGGGCTGGTAATGCGATGACCAATGGCTATTTGGCCGCTTTGCCCAGGGACTGGAGCTTGATGTTCTTGATGATCGGTGCTACCTGGGCGATCCCTGCCCGGAGACGAACGCCGGCCGCTTTGTTGCCCTTGTCTACCTTGGTGCCATGATCTTTGGCGTCCTGTAAAACGGCGATTGCATCATCCAACTGTTCAACGATTGTTTTGGGCATCTTCTTCTTTCCTCCTTCATTCGTTCATTCGTTTTGGTTTTTTACATCTGGAAATCACTGCCATCAAAGGAAAACGTGACCTTGGGCTTGTATGCGAAGATCCGGCGATCATCGACCATGGTTTGACCCCATTCCATCCGGATTCCTACCGGCCGCAAACCCGTCTTTGTTTCGAATTCCTCCAGGATTGGCTCCAGTTTCTCCTTGAGCATCCTGACGTCTTCCCTCAACTCCGGATATTTCGTCTTTTCCCCCATTTCAATCACGCTCCTTTGTTCCTACCGTGTTTGTTTCCCTCAGCCATGGCTTCGGATGGCTGGCCCCTTTATGATCGCCTCCATCCATTCCTTGCCCCGATCCTTTACAGTTGGGGCACGTTCTTAATCCGTATGATTTCAGCTTCAAATAACCATTACCCTCACACCAGATGCATCGCTTCATTCCTCCTTTCCTTTCGCCATCATTGTCATTGTTCCGTCTTCTTCATGATCAGGGCGGCGGCCAATTCCAGCCATGAGCTGTCCATAATCCCATCTATAACCTTTCTTATCTGTTTCTCAATCCTCTTGCCATCAACTTCCAGGGAGAGAAAGACGGATTTTGGCAACGGTTTCTTTCTTTCATAATGATACTCTTTGGATTCCTTGAATTTCAAACCATCCATCGGCGACCTCGATGCGATGCCGCCCTTGGCATTGTCCCAGTAATTCCAAAGAACAGCAAATGGCGGCCAATCTGAATAGGATGAATCAAATATCGGTTTGATGTTACAATGGCACCGAAATCTGGGCAGTGGCGGAGGAGGAGGGACCTGTTTGTAAAAATAATCAAAATAACTCTTCGCCGTCAAATCATTTCCGGTAAAACATGGAGGAAATGCCAATTCCGTTTTCAACAGACTTTCCTCTTCCTTCTTCCGGATCTCCTGCGCCCGATCCTTGCAAATGTCAATCGCTGGACCAATCCACGACTGAGCACCGCAATCACATCCCTCCACCAGTTTCTCCTGGCATTTCTCCAGCGTCTTCCGGATATAGGCCCATTCTGCCGCTTCCAACTCCGGACCTGTAAAATCCTTGAACGCCTTATGCTCGGCGATATGAGGAGTGACGATCAACCCCATGAATTCCTTGTTCGGATCATAAGGATTGAATGACGGATCGGAGAAATTTTTTGAAAAGAAGGCTGGATAATCCTTCCGTGGGTTTTCCTTATCCAGCCTTGAACAACTATTTGCGTTTCTTACCACAAGACATCTCTTGCAACCAACGCCCATCTTCAAGGCCAGATCATAGATCTCCTCATAATCGTCCGCATTGGTCAATTTCCTATTTTCAATCGCATCTCTCAATGCTCCTGCATTTTCTCCGCCACATTCCGCCATAACCTTGATGCGGACCATTCCCCCACCAATGCTCACAATGGAAATCAATGCTGGGATTTGATTGCCATCTTTGATTGGGATTTGGATAACCCGAAGATAATAAGAGCTTCCGCCGGCCCAACGAGGATTGAAACGAGGATCTGAAAATGTCGCCATATGCCGATCAAAAAGATCGGAATCCAAACTGGCCTTTTTCCCTTCCCACCAGATATATCGGTTATTCATGACAACCAAATCGGATTCGCTGCCAAACCCGACTTGAAGGGCTATGGCGTAGATATTTAGCAATGAATCCTTCTCTGTTATTTTTCTTCTTTTGATCTCATCGATCAATTTGTCTACATTGTAGCCATTGCTCCCGGCGACAACCTTGATAACCGTCTTCCCATCCTTATCTACCAATGAAAGCAATCCTTGCGTTGCCATTGTCTCACTCCTTTTCTTTCTACCATCCAATTAATACCCCGACCAAGATTATAAAAATAATTTCTTCCATCGCCAATCTCCCGGTTGGTTCTTTGGAAAGAATTACATCTTTATCTTTTTCAGAATGTCCAGAATCTCCTTGATTTTTCGGCGAAGATAAGGTTCAAGGGGTTCATAAATCTTCCTCTTTCGTTCCCCCTCCTCAATATAATCCCTTTCATCATTCACATTGTTCCAAATCTCGATGCCACAGAATTCCAAAACTATCATGTTACAAGCCGTTTTGGTAAGGAGAAACGTTGGACGAAATCCTTCCGATGAGATCTGATGGAAAATGTCCCGGTTGATCCTCCAAATAACTTCCACCACTTCATTGAAGGCGCTTTCTGGAGATTCGCGCATATCACTGATACAAAGCTGATCTTCATTGCCGATAAAAAACTTTGATACATCCTCTTTGCGATATTCATTCCATTTTCCACCAAGCAACTTTTCGCTGACCATCATATCTCCGAAAAAACTACGCCGAAAACCATTAAAACCATAAATGCCGCTAGGTTCTTTTCGAAGATAAACTTCAGTCCCTTTCTGATTACGATATTGATGTCGCAAAAGCCATTGAATCATCGCTTCTTTTTTCATCCATCAACCCTCTTTCATCTTGTCCATCCCGGCCTTTCAACTCTAGCCGCCACGGTTGCCCCACATTCGTCGCAAACTCTCCCGGCGAAGCCAACCCGATGCGTCTCAACATTTTCCTTGCCGCAATAGTTGCAACGGCGCTGACCAGCTGTTATCTTCTCCCAATCATAAAACTCAGGAGGAATAATGGCCAGCCCGTCTGGACCCCAAATGTTAATATCCACTCGATACTCGTATTTGGCACAAACTCCGGTGCGAGTCAGGATCATGCACTTGAATCCTTCCTTTTCAAGATCCGTTGCCCGTTCCAATGATTCATTATCGAAAGACGGTTTGATGCTCCATCCATCGGCAACCATCGCTTCCCGGAATTGAACTGCCTTCTCATAATACTCTTTGTCATTTGTCAAACCGAATTTGTCAGCCACTTTTCTGACCTCCTTTTCCGGTATTATAACCGCTCCCGGTGGGAATTGCGGAAATAAATTTAGGGCAACTGTCTTTTCACCCCTTCTTGACGGGACAACAACAATCTTTTTCATCTCTTCTCGGTCACCAGATAATACAATTCCCTGGCCTTCTGCGCATCATACAACGCATCATGAAGTTTGGTTGCATCGTATGGGATCTTGAAATATTCCAGCGCAGTTTCCAATTTAAAATTCCGGACCTCTTGCCGCCGTCCAACCAGATATTGCATCGCCAGAACCATGACGTCAATGGGCGGGTGCCAGAACCATGACCCATAATAATCGTCACCGTTCTTCAACCACCACTGCCTCATCACTTCGGCGTCGAATTCCGCCCCGTAGTTGATGAAATAAAACTTGTCCTTCTTGTCGAATTTGTCAACAAACCTTCCCAACATCTCCTGAAATTGACCGAAGATCCTTCCCGGATCTGGCTTGGCGGCCAGCGCTTCAATGCTCAATTTATGCATCTCAAGCGCTTCTTTGTTGACTTCGTCTTCGCTGAAGATATCGCATTCCAAAAGGAATTCTTCGCAACGCTTCCCGACCTCGATAATGCCGCCAATTTGCCAGACTCCGCAGGTCATTCGATTAACGCTTGTGGTTTCTGTATCCAAAAATATTCTTTTCACCATGTTGCAACTCCCTTCTGATCTTCATCAATAAACGTCCAAGGTGATTATATCCCCGATTTTTACAAACCCTGAAATTCCCGAATCATAATAAAGCCTCATCAATTGATCCTGTTTCCATAAACTGATTAACCATTTGACAAGTAGGGCAAACCCGATCATACAACCGACCATCCGCAGAACGGATCTTGGATTCAAAAGACTTCTCGCAACGTAAACAGAGAGTCAAGACCGTTCCAAAACTCTCCGTTTTCCGCACCATCTTCCGCTTTTTTCTTTGATAAGGATCTTTCCCTGCCTTCCTTCGACAAAGAAGACACCAGTCATCAGATTCATCTGGTTCCTTCTCCGGCTCTGCCCCCGGCTTTCGAATCCTGAAAAGGTTGATGGGCAGCGACTTCCCGCACTTGGGACAAGGCCGTTTGCGACCATAGTTGTTGATTTTCAGAATGTCCTTGCGAATCAGGCACACATCCTTGATTGTCATCTCGCAAATGCCGGCAATCTCCGCATCTGTCTTCCCTTGATTCAAGACCAGATCGCGGATCTTATCGTGCAATTCTACGTTTGACAGGCTTGGCGACTTCTGTTGGTTCTCCCTCAATTCTTCTGGCATCGGCGCACTCACCCTTGATACATTTCACCAGGGATTTTGTCCCATCGTGGCTTATCTGATAAACCTTATCGCCAATTTCAATCAATTCATCGTCATGTGTGATGATAATCAATTGGATTCCCAACCCGTGAGAGATTTCCCTGAGAACTTTACCGCCCAGAGTAATCATCTTGCCCATATTTTTCAATGGTTCGTCAAGGATGATAACTGGACGGCAAGGTGGTTTTTGAAGAGACAAAAGAACAACCCGAAAGGCGAAGGAAATGATATCAAGAAGACCGCCGCCAACGTCATACTCCGGATCATCATATGTATTTGTAACATCCTTGTCCCCTTCAGAGATAACCGGCCGACACTCCAGCTTGTTTCTCTTCCGTTCAAATTCCAGCTGAAAGGAAAACGGCCGATCAAAAACGCTCCGGATTGCGCTGGTCACCAACGTTTCAACCTTGGCCTTAAAACGCAGCTGAGTTTGCTTCGCAACTTCGGTTATCGCCCACCTTGCTTTTATCTGCCGCGCAACGTCTTCCCGTAATGAGACAAGAGTGGCGTTCTTTTGGCGCAGGTTGGTTTGAAGGATGTCCCTTTGGGCCGTTACCCGCGTCAATGTATCAACAACGTCCTGAGTGGTCATTTTATGAACGATCCTTTCCCTGCCGAATCGTGCTCAAATGCGGTATTTTGAAAGCTTCTCTTCCGCCTCTTTCAACAATTCCGCCCTTTGCTCCGTGGCAATCTCAATATCTGCCTTCATCTGTTCCAGAAGGGCATAAGCGCCATCCAAGTCTTTGACCCCAAATTCCTTGATCAATCGGTCAAGGATTGACTTCAACGCCCCTTCCCCTTGAGCCTTTTCGGTCTTGATTTTTTCAATCGTCGCCTTCAGACTCTCCAAAATCTTGGCTTCTCTTTGATTATCGATCTTTTCCATTTTTCTCTCCAATCTTCGCTTGAAGGTCCGTTATTATTTCAGCCAGCAAATCTATAACACCCTGATCAATATTATTGTTTCTGATGAATTCCCAAAGATTCTCGACAAAAGAAACGCCATCGCCAACGTCCTCCATTTCCGGGTGCGCTTCCTTCATCGAACCGACAAACTCATCCAGAAGGTTCTGGGCCGCAATTTTCTTCTCAATATGAGCCCTGCTCAGGATATCTTCGGCCGGTACGCAAGGAATATCAATCCATTCTAATTCTCCGTTGTCTGTATTCAAAATAGCCAATCCCGGACGATGAATGAAATTGTATTCCGTAGCTTCCAACCGGAGCAATGGCCCCGTATTCAGTATGCGCCGCCCAGCCTTCCCCTCCACGTTAAACGACTGCGGCATGTCCATGTAAAACATGCGGTGGATATCGCCGCAAAGAATGAAATCATATGAACTGTTTTCCTCAATAAAATCTGATGGCTTCGAAAAGACGTGCCCCGGATACATTGCCCTGTCAGAAATTGATGCGTGGATAACGCCCAACGTGAAGCCATTGCGCATCACCTTGCCCAATTTCTGGCCGAAATTCGCACCGAATATTTGAACCTTCCCCCCACCTAAGATCGCCGGGCAATCCGGCCGCAGGAGAGTGATCAACCCCGCCTTTGCCAAAATGCCAATATTCGTCCGGTCCCGCGTCTCTTCCGAATACATATATGTGTCGTGCTGCCCATACACTGCATAATAGTCAACCCCGTGTCGCTTCCAGAACTCTATCAAGACAGGAAGCAATCCCCAGCTTCTCGGTTTGTCGCAAAGATCCCCCGCTTGAACGATTGGCGCATTGTACCTTTTTGCCGTTTCGAAAACGAAGGCCAGCTTGTCAAACTGAGTTTCTATCAGGTTATCCTGACGGGCAACCGGATTATCGAAAACCAAATGAACATCAGAAATAAGCGCCAGATTCATATTTCCCTCTCGATTCTTGCCATCTGATCTTCGGTCAATTTCTCAGTCAAACATGAGGGGCACTGCCCGATCTTTCTCAAATGTTCAACGTATTGCGCCCTGGAATCGGCCAAACATTTAGACAACGTTGCCCCAGACTCCTGCAATTGATTCAAATCCTTTGTCAAGGAAAACAGAATCATCATTTTCGTCCGGTCAACCTTCGCCTTGTCTATTTTATCCTGAATCAAAGAAAGGTCTAAAATTTCCTTCCCCAATACTTCTTGACGCTGAGACAACGCTTTGCCTCTCTCGCAAAGAGATATGAAAGAATCATTCCGATTTCCAGTATAAATCGAATCTTCCAGCTGAACCAGAACGACTTCCAACGATTGATAATTCAACCCCGTAATCTTCAACGCTCCCGCTTCGTATTCCGACAATATTGAAACAAGCCGATCATACTTGTTGATCTCAGCTTGCAATTTATCTATCTTGATAAGGTATCTTTCACAACGCGCAAATTCTTCAATCCTGTCCTGACTCCTTCTTTTCGTCTCGTACTCAACCAATAATGCGTCAAGAATCTTCTCCCTTTGAACCAATTTATTCAAATTGGCCGATATGGCAGAAAGATCCGCAACAATCCTTCTTGTCTCCTCAAGATCGGAATATAATTCAAGATCGTCCTGAATCCCTTTTATTTCAGTTTCTAACAATACGATGTTTGCATTATTCTTGTCGATTTTGGAAGTTAAGGAAGAAACCCATTCATCAGTTTGTTCAAGATTTGTAATCCTGTTGATCGTCCGGGCAATCTCCCCAGCCGAAGTCGCCGAAGAAACCAGAAATGGAGGCTCAAATTGTCTTTGAAGATTCAAATCAGAAAGGTTAAGGGCGGCGGCAACAACGTCTGGAACATTCTCCCCAACACCATTAAAATCAAAATCCTTTCCCTCAAAATTGACTTTATAGTTTGTTGATAAAACGTCTTTCTTTCCGCTTTTCGTTTTATGAATCGATTTGATAAGAGAAACGGAAGCGCCGGTCATTCCCAGATCAATCCTGGTCTCCCCGTTAAACCCCGCAAAATTGGAAAAGAATTTGCCCCCAGATGGGCGATTCTTCGTCAATAAACGATATGCCCTCAAAATGGAAGTCTTCCCCACCGTACTTGGACCCTGGATGACATTGACAAATGGAGAAAACTCAAACAACGAATCCTCGTGGGATTGAAAATTTCGAACCCTGAAATATTTAAACATTTATCCTCTCCCAACAAACGTCTTTATCGTTCCATTTATACATCAAGCGGATCGAAGGAAGCTCAATAACAAACTGCCGTTTGCCCCCAACTTCCTTGAGACATTCCATAATATCTTCGAAAGGACCAGCAATCATTCCATATTCATTTATATCGTGCTTGATGCCAATCCCATACCGAACTGGCAACTCAACGGGCAATCCTTTTTCCCCCAGGGGATAATACTTGGCTGGAAGGGGTTGATTTTTCTTCTCTGACATAATTCGTCTCCGTTGATTCTATTATACCCCTAATATCTGGAATCCACTCAAAAAAATCCTTGAGTGAAAGAATACACATCTTCATCGAAATTTGTATCACAATAGCGCTTGGATATCCGAAGAAGTCCACCAGTTTCCCAAAGTAACCTCTGGAGAAACAAATGCACGCTTCCCTTCGATTCCTCCGGAAAACCATAACTGGAACCCGATGGGATAATTCAGCATCGCGCAACGCCTGTTTCCAAAACGTAATAATGACAGCTTCCTTCTGCCTTGAATCAACAATGTCCAGAAGATCCCAAAGGATGAGACTCTTTTTGTCTTTCCATCCAATGATCTTCCGCTCAGAATCTGGCTTTTTCTTTTCTCCCTTCTTTGTAGGTTCAAAGATTGGAATTTTTATAACGTCTCCATCCGCATCCTTGACTTTACTCTTGTCGGCATATCCGGTCTTCAACTCGATGCTCCAACAACGCTCCAGCGGTTTTCCTTCCTCGCAAGTTGCGCAAATGTCTCCGTGTTGGGTTTCCGATTTCTTCCCATTCTTCAAGCGATTGGTGGCCATTCCGCCAGATCCGGCAGTATGCCAAAACCAATCGTCACTTACCCCCCATGAAAACCAAAGGGATAGTTTCCTAGAAAATGACCTTTCGAAGTCGCCACCCTTTGACATCATTTCACCCCAAAGAATGATTTCATCCACTTTGCTTCCGCTTCCGCAGTCAATAAAGAACGGAACCCATATTGACCAAATCCCGCTTTGAACTTGGTTGGCGAAATCTCATCTTCATCCAAATTAATCGGCTTGATCGGCTTCTTCCCGGCGAAGGGCAGACCAACCAATCGCTGATTGAACTGTATGAGCTGTTTTGAATCCTCTATCAAACCCCGTTTACTGCCCAAAAGGATTTTTGCAACATACTTCGCCGCCGTAATTTCCCCGACTCCCGGAACCCCAACCACATTGTCGCTTGTACAACCGCTGATCGCCTTAACGTTTGGCCAATCTATCGGCTTCAATCCAAACCAACTCTTTGAAAATTCCTCTTCGGTATTAATCACTTTAAAATTCCACATCCGCACAGGACAAAAGCGATCATTCTTCAACAACTGAAATAGATCGTTGTCAGCCGAAACGATCATTGTATCATCCGGGATGCGATAAACTATGTAAGCGATAAGATCATCGGCTTCATATCCTCCTTGATGGAATATGTTCTTGAATCCCAGATATGGCAGAAACCTCTCCCTCAATTCGTCAAATTGAGCATAAGCATCCTCAAGGTCTGCCGTTTCTTCCTCTGTCATATCAACACGCCGATGCGCCTTATATTCCGGATATATCAATTTGCGATAGGAGTGCCGGGAATCCCAACAGAATATGAATTTGTTCGTCTTGAATTCGTCCGCCAACTTCAAGATTTGAAGCATAAACCCGAAGATCACCCCAACCCTCTTTTCGTCATAAGACAACCCGCTCATCTTATGAAAGGATCGATATGCCAGATATGCGCAATCAACGACGATTCTCATTGATTAATACCTCTTTTCACGATCCGTTTTGATAGCCGATTCAATTTCCAGCCAAGCCTCTTCCGCCCGATCCGCCAGAACGTCCTGAAGATGCTCCCTTTCAATCTTGGAAACCAAATCGGCTCTTTTATAACCGCCTCCAGCCTCTTCCAACTCCTTCTTGCTGAGATCGTCCCAATTGATTTTATCAACCTTTGGCCCATAAAGATAGGCCAGACACGAAGAAATATCATCAACCCCGTAATCAAACAAAGCTTGAAATTCCGCTTCACGAAACGGCTTGCCCACTTTGTTTCGCTCAATCCGGGCAAGAACACGAACACCATGCGGCCTTTTCTCCCCCCGGAATTGTGTTATCATCTTTTCCTGTTCGTATAGCCACGCAACAACATGGGTATAGAAATTGAGCGCCTTGCCACCATTCCGTTTATACTTCTTTCCATATGTGACGCCAATCGCTTCCCGAATCTGAGAAACGATCATAAGCGTGACATCCTTCCCAGACATGCGATCACAGATATTGTCAAAGAATGAATCGCTCAAATATTTCGCTTTTTCCGCTCCCGCTCCATAAGATCCTTCTTCTGCCTTATCGGTTTTTGCCGCCTTATCAAACCGTTCCTTTGCTTCTTCGGTCGAAGTCGCATCCAAAGAGTCCAAGATATAAAGCAACAACTCTCCCGGTTTATTGGCATCCAATGCCCTCGTAAACCGGCGACCAAACTGTTCCACCGTTCTTGACCGGACCCATTCAACAACGCGATTCGGATCAACTGGAATATTGGGGTTTATCTTCCCATCATACCCATTGGCAAACTGTTCCCCGTACATCTCTGGCACTGGAAAGTCCATCACCCCCTCAACGTTGTCGTAAATGATCCTGATTTTCTTGACCCGCGGAAAATTGCGGGAGACTGATCCCATCATCTTGTAAAATACCCTTGCCGCCAATTCCAACATCAACAACGTCTTTCCGCTTGAACCGTCTCCAACAACATTTGATATCCGGCCTCTGGGCCATCCACCCCTTCGACCCATACCGGAAATTGCCAAATTGATCATCGTACAACCGGAATGGAGAAAATCAATAACAGAATCAACAATTGCTCCGCAAACCCCCTTGCGTTCTTCAATAATTTCCTTCGCAGGTTCCGGCCGTGATTCCTCCGCATGAAAAACTCCAACGCCGCCGCCATCCCGATTGATTTTCATAATTTCCTCTTCTCAAGAAAAATGGGGAAACCGGCCGATTCAATATGGTTGGCCGATTTCCCCTGGGTTCAAATCCCGTTACCGTGCTGCGCGCTCAAGCCGGTCATTCTCCTTGGCGCAATCCTTCCATCTGGGGCACTTCTCGCATTCCGGCTTTTCATCGATATCCTTGCCGAAAACGTGGCCAGACGGGCATCCATCCGTAGCCGCCCCGCCAACCGGCGCTGCCGATGCTGCTGATGTCGCCGCTATTGCCGCAGCGGACCCGGAAGGCTGTTGAGCAGGAGCTGCCGCTTGCTCCTTTTTCTTCTTCAAAGCGGCCAGCCTTGCCTCCAATTCCTCAGCCTCCAATTCTTCCGGAGACTTGGCCGGGGCAACGGGCTGAGCAATGGTGGTTGGAACATCCTTTTCCGCCGCCGTGGTGGTTCCGGCATCATATTTCGCCGCTCTATCTGCATTTGTCTGGGCACCCCCCGAAGACGGAACAAAAACGCCGGCCGCATTCTTGTCCATCGGAATCCCATAGAACGATTCATATGCTGACGCAACCGTGGGCCAGGCAATGAGATCATCCAGGGCATGAGTCGCCTTCAAAACCTCATCCGGTATCGGGGTGCGACGATCTTCGAATTTAACCCCGATGAATTTGGTTTTCTCATCAGTGCCCTGCCGATCAAAGGCGATGGACCTGCCTTCGTCATCGTCCATATAAGGCACGTAATTCTCGATACCGGCCGCTTCTCCGGGCAAAACGGTCCTGCGGGAAATGGAATCCAGATATTGCTGGAGCAAATATGCCGATGTTTCGAAAACCTGAGCGCCATCCCCCGGATTGCGACGATCATAGACATTATAGATCGTCCGGGGCCAATTGGCGTACTTGAGTTTGTCAGTGACTTCCTTCCCCGCTCCTGCTGCCGACTTCAGGCGATATTCCTTGCAAACCGGGCAAAAGGCGCCATGACCAAAGATTTCTTCCCGCCGCCGTTGATCCTTGAACGTCTGCTCAATGCAAATGATGTCGCTTCCATCTGTTGCAGCGCCCCGATGGATAAAAATCCGAAGCACATAGGCCATCGAACAGGCATAGATCGGATCGAATTTTCCCGACATATACATCAAGATGTCGAAAAGGTTTGGCCCCTCCTTGCATTTGTAATACTTGACCCCCCGAACATCCGCCCGGAAAAGACTGCCGGTGCGCCGATAATACTGATTTTCGGTGTCCATCCGCTTTTGCATTTCCTCTTTCATTGAACGTCTTGATTCCCTCATACTTCATTCCTCCTTCTTGATTGCTTTGATTTTCGATCAAACCATAATTTTGCCTGAAAGTAGCTTCTGAGCGCTCCATATGTCAAGATGCGCCAAACGATATACCCAATCAGGATAGACGCCGGAACTATGAAAAGCCACTTTCCATCCATTTTATCTCCTTATCCCCACACGCCCCGTTGCCTGAGCCTTCTTCTCTTGCGCCTCTCTCTGAACCCGCTCCTGCTCCACCGATTCCTCATTTTTCCGATCAATCGCCTCTTCGCGCTTCGCAGCGGTGTATCCTTCGGGCATTGTGCGTTTCCGATCCGAATCATCAGAGAAATGATCCAAAGCCTTCTTCTTGTGCTCCATTGCCCATTTCAACCCGTCCAGGCGCTCATACTCCGCTTCGGCATCAATCAACGTTCTGGACACCGCCTCATAACGCGGATCGGCGTGAACCTCATTGTCCACCCGCGTATCACTTGGCGGTTTCCCGTCCAAGGCGGTCAGAGCGGCCCGATGTTCCTTGAACAACTGCGCCTTGAGAACCTTCTTGTCCAGCCATGCCTCGTTCTTCTTCTTCAAAGCATCAGCACATTGATCCACATAGTTGGCATAGACTCCCGCCTGTCTGATCCACTCGCCATCCAGATCGTTTCGATTGACTTCAAAATCCTTTGAATTGCTTCCCAACATAATTTCCTCCTTGACCTTTCTTAGATATTATACCCTGTTTTATTTATTTTTGAGGAAGATTCGATAACATATAACACGCATATGTTATCCCACTTTTCCCACTAAATGACGGCAACCTTAAAAACTCCTCCAATATCAATGCCGCCATGTCGTCTTTTTTCCCATTTACAAGGATGGCGGCCACATATCCTTGAACCCCCATTCTGATTTTCTCCGCATCGTCAGTGAGTGATCTTACAATCGCCGCTGTTTCCTTCCACGGCTTTCTGTTCAACAACGATTGAATCAGATCCTTTGTAACATGGCTCACGGCGGATCGAATCAATGAAATTGCTTCATCGTCATTTTCGATCCCGCGCACCGTATCCATAGTGACCAGGATTTCCCTTGGGATTCCTTCACATGAATCGATGATTGCTTGGCGAACAGCGGGAGATAGCCGGAACCCTTCCTCATGACAAACCATTTTGATCAAAAAGGCTTGATCAATAACGGTCAATGGCGCAACTTCATAAACCTTGGCGCGGCTCTTAACCGTAGTTGGAACCTTGTTGAGATCTGTTGTACACAAGGCAAAATAGCAAAACTCAGGCGGATTTTCCAATGTCTTGAGAAGAGAATCTGCCGCCGCACCAGAGAGACGATGACATTCGTCAATAATGTACATCTTATTTTTTCCATGAAGCGGATAACTTTGCGCAGCCTCCTTAATGGATCTGGCATTATCGACTCCGGTGTTGTCAGCAGCATCAATTTCCATCAAATCTAACCCTTTGGCGCCAACGCTATCCCCAATCAACCGGGCAATGGTGGTTTTCCCACACCCTCTCGGTCCACAAAGCAGGAACGTCCTTGTGCGGGGAATTGCTGGGACAAGAGACTTTTTCAAGACCTCATTGCCAATCAAATCATCAAACGTTGCCGGCCGATACTTCAAGTGAAGCTCAACTCTCTTCTCCTCTGTCATCTCAATCCTCCTATTGAATTAATCTTATCAGCAAAATTCCGTATACCCTCTTGAAATAATTTCTTATTTTCTGGATTCCTTAAAACGGAAGACGGATGAAGACCCCAGCAAACCCACACTCCCTTGGAAGGTATCCATTCCGTTGTGCCACACAATTTCGTGATGCCGCCATCCTCGTTCTTGAAATACTTCAAAGCGACATTACCCAAAGCCAGACACAACCTCGTTCCGGTATTCTTGATTTCTTCGTCAAGCCATCGGGAACAGGCAGCAATATGGATATCCTTTGGAGTCCTTGTTATACTTGGGAAGCATTTAACCACATTCGTAACATGAAACTGCCTTCGCGTGAGACCATAGATGAACAACGTCTCCCAAAGAAGATCGCCAGAGCGCCCAACAAACCCTTTCCCTTCAAGGTCTTCATTACTTCCCGGCGCTTCCCCGACAATCATTGCGTTGTAAATACCCATCGAAGGAAGCACCGGCTGTCTGGCTTCCCCCCTCAAGGCGCAATCCTTACAATAAAGCAATTCGACATCTCTCCAGCGTCTCTGAAGCACAAAGCATTCCCGGTCCTGCGGCTTTCCGATAATCGAAACGATATCAAATGAAAAATATTTGGCCAAATCGCCAGTCGGTTCAGATCCGTCTAAACCGACCTCTTTGATGATTTTATCCATCTTGACAGAATGTTTCACCGGCTCAAGATCGCCCAAGCTAAATGCCCTTTCATCCTTGACTCTATATTGAGCATAATCCCCAGCAGTTTTGTCTCCTATGCCTTTGATTTCTACAAATGGGACATATATGTTGCCGTCTCTGGAAATCCATTGTTTGGCATCAGAAATCCCAAGCCGGGGCAAGATAACTTTCAACCCTCTTCGAAGCGCCTCTTTCACCAAATCGTCTTTCTTGTCATCCTTCCCTAATGTAAGGTTGGCACAGATGAATTCGGCCGGGAAAAATAGTTTCAAAAAGGCGCACCAATAGGCAATTATGGAATACTCAACTGAATGAGATTTATTGAAGGAATATCTCGCATGATTCTGAAGGGCTTCCCAAAATTCTATGGCTTCCTGCTCGTTAAACGTCTTCTGTTCCAAACATCCGTTAATGAATGCTTCTTCGTATGGCTTGAACTCCTTCGCATCCCTCTTCTTTCCAATAACCTTCCGGATCTTATCTGCTGTCGAATAAGGCAACCCTGCCACCAGATTGATCACCTGCATCACTTGTTCTTGATAAACGACGATTCCATATGTATTCTTTGTAATATTTTCATAAATCCGATTCTTCTTCTGCCATTTCGCTCCATGCTTCCTCTTAACATAATCATCAGTGAGACCACTATCCGATGGCCCCGGACGAACCAAAGCAATGACATCGCTCATCAACCCGAAATTTTCAATCCCAACCTGTTTTACAAGCTTGGTGGTCGAATATGTATTGAATTGAAAAACTCCTTCAGTTTCTCCTTTTGAGAGCATTTCAAATACTTGAGGGTTATCCAAGGAAATATGATCGAAATCAATTTCTTTTCCATGGTTTTTCAAAATCAATCGCCGACTCTCATTTAAAATTGAAAGAGTATTAAGACCAAGAGCGTCAAGCTTCATCAAGCCCATATATTCTGCGTCATCTTTTGCCCAATTGATAACATCCTGGTCTGATCTGATCGCAAGATTTCCTCTAGTCCCCAAAGTCAAATCTTCTGCAGAAACTATAATTGCTGCAGCATGCTGCGAATATCCTCGAATTTGGCCCTCAAGCCGAACAGCATAATCAACGACATTTGGATACTTATCAACAAACGGATGGCGTTGTTCTTCAATCGATTGTTGAACAGAATTGTTATCATTACCTTCGTCTTCAATAATTTTGACAAATTCATTTACTTCTGAAATCGGGACATCGAAAACCCGCGAAACATCCCTAACAATCCCCCTCCCCTTCATTCTTTGAAAAGTCGTAACCGATGCAATATGATTCTTCCCATACAATTCCTCAAGATGCTGCCGAACCAATGGCCGTTTAACATCTTCGAAGTCAATATCAATATCTGGCAACCCTTGCCTTTCCTCGTCAATAAATCGAGAGAAGAGAAGGTCATACTTAATTGGATCGGCAACCCTAGTTATCCCCATCAAATAAGCAATCAAACTGCCCCCAACCGATCCGCGGCCAGGTCCTACGAAAATGTCATTTTCTTTACACCATAATATCAACTCGTGGATTAAAAGGAAATAACGGATGAATTTTTTCTTCTTGATCAATTCAAACTCTTCCCAGAAACGATCCAGATATTTTTGATCCCATTCGGAAGATCCGAACAGCCGTTCATAGCCTTCAAAACATAACTTCTTCAAAAAATCTGGTTCTTGATCCTCTGGAACTGATTTAAGTGTTGGCAACCAAATGCTCTTTTCTTGAATAAAAAAAGACGAACACTTTTCAGCAATTGCCATTGCGTTCCGCATTGCCAAAAGATACTGACCCCTTAACAATACTCCTTGAGCAGCAAAAGCGTCCTTCATTTCCTGCTCGGATCGAAGGAAAAGACCTTGGATTTTGAATTTGAAACGGTCCTCCTCATTCCATGTTTTCTTGGTCTGAATCGCCAACAAGACCTCTTGAAGATCACTATCGCCTTCATCAACATAATGGCAATCATTGGTAGCCACCATCTCTATTCCATATGTTTCATGAATCGAAACGCAAAATTGATTAACAGACAATTGATCCGGGAATGAATGCGGCATAACTTCCAGATAAACGTCGCCTGGGATCTTCTCATTCAATCGAAGAATAAAGTTATATCCAGACTTATCCAACAATGGCGTGGCCGCACAGCCGGAGAGGAAAACAAGACCGTCACAATGATCCAGAATGAAATTGAAATCCGCTCTTGGCCTTGAATAGAATCCTTTCAAATTTGCCACAGTAAGAATCTGACAAAGGTTCTGGAATCCTTTCTCATCCTTGATTAACGCCGTAACATGAAAGCGGTGATCAGAAGGAATCTTAACAACCATATCCGGAACAACATATAATTCACAACCATATATCGGAGTTATCCCGGCCTTCTTCGACTCTGATTGAAAATTCAACAACCCGTCTATATTGGCGTGATTGGTAAGAGCCAAATGGGTTTGCCCCAATTCCTTGGCCCTTTTCAGATATTGATCCGCTTTTCCAACGCCATCAAGGATAGAATACTCATTGTGGACGTGAAGATGGCAAAATGACATTTCCCGCTCCTCTTTTCAATCAACCGAATCTATTTGACCAGCGCGATGACTCCGGCAAACTTGCCCGACTTGAAAAGAAGATAACGGTCATCCTTGGGATAATACTCCCGGCCTTGGGATAGGATGTTCATCAGAAAATTCGGATTGACCTTTAAGGAAGCTCCGGGAGGAAACGACCACTTGTCACTCTTGAGGAATTTCTCATTGATTTCTCCAAACTGCCGTTCTCCGTGAATAATCAAATTCCCCTTGGGATCAAGCGACAACAAAACAAACTCTCCCCCGTTTTCCCCGGCAGAGGAAAGGACAGCGGCCCGATCCAACGATTTGATCATGTCTTCCGGAAAAAGAAATGGCGCCCCCAACCCATCAAAATTGAGAAGGTTCTTGATTCCCTCCCTTGGGAAATCGCCTTTCCTCTTCCGAACACTAAACAAAACTCCGTCTTGTGATCGGAAATGAAGCCAACCCTCAACGGACGAAAACGATTCCATGTTACCAAATTTCAAGATTTCGCCAACCGCCTTGATGGGCAAAATCGATTCGTCTTCAACCGGGATTGACATTTCGTAAAATCCTGCGCGGAACCCGTCCGTGGCCGCCAATCCATCCGGTCCAATTGACACGCCGCATCGCGCAGGGAATGCTGAATTGGTTGCCGCAAAGCCTTCTACCAATGCCAGCCCATTCGTGAAATCCGCTGGCAATTTGACCCATTTAATGTCAGAGAGAGACAGGTTATCCACCATGGCAAGGATCGAAGCTGGATTTGACGACACCATCTTCAAAACCGTCTTCCCCCCGGAAACTTGAATTTTGTTCTCATCAAGCAGCACAAGCCTGATTTCTTCCGTATCGATCTTGGAAACGATCTTGAAGAATTCGACTGCCCGAACAAGGCAACGGACCTCTGCCTTAAACGGTATCGAAACGGAAATGTCATCATTGAAGGTCTTGATCCATTCCGTATCGAACATGAAAGAATCCGCCCCTTCAAGCAATACATTCTTACTTTCCACTCCCGGCATAACCTTCTTCAACGCTTCCAGCAATTCAACCCTCTTCATAAACCCCTCCATTCGATGCCAAAGAAAAGACCTTGAAAACCCGGAATGGGCGCAACTTCATCTTAAAATGATAAAGATTGTCATCCCCCAAACAACCGCCATCGTTGACCAACTTATCGTCGCCAATATGGGTATAGAACAAAAGCCGCATATATTCGCTCAAGAATTGCCCCGGATAGCAAAAGCAATACCGATAATTCACAAATCTATGATTTGAATCCCAAATATTCACGCCATATATCGCGCCGTTCTGATCAACCAAAACCCAACGATTCTTCCCCGAATCGATATATTTCAAAATGACATCGGCATCCTGAACAATTCTTTCCCGACCTTCTAGCCAAGAAACCATCAAGGCGCTCAAATCATCGGTGGGGGTGGCTTCTCTATACAGGAGGGTCAATTCAGGATGTCTAGCCGCAAATTTGCGCGAATTCTTGCGAAAAACGGCAACGTCCCCTCCCGTCAAATTGCGGAACAACGCCGGCATATACAAAAAATTATAATCAAGAAACTCCCCGGAAGATAAACCCGGCAAGGAAGACCAAACGGGAACTGAACAATGATGAACAATCCCCGTCTTCAATTCTATCGGCGGCAACATCAAGTGGCCTTCTGAATCGGAAACGTACACCGAACCGCCTGAAGTGTACGTTTCCCATCCAGCCGCTTCAAAATATTCTTCAGAGCACCAAAAATTCGGATCGATTCGAAAGCGCTCCAAAGTCTCAAGGTATTTATTTGTCATCAAGACCCAATCCCTTGTCTGCCGCCTTTTGCGTTGCGTTCTTACTGGCCTTGCCACTCTTGATCTTATCGATCAACTTCTTTGATATCGTTCCAGTTTTCCGACTCTTTCCGCCCATAATCACAATCCTCCTTAATTATAATTTTAATCCTCTTGTAAGGATTTTCCATGCCAATTCAACCACTGATGGAATTTGCCCATTGCCAATGGCTTTAATTCTGTCCAGTTTATCGGCCAATCCATCATCCATTCGGCAAAGCAAGGGTGAACATGTATATGCTTCTCTGGGCATTTTTGATGGTTCTTCAAATTCAATTCCATTCCAATTAAATAATGGGAAAGGCGGGTAGTCGATTGCCAAGTTTCTGTTGTCCGGATATTCCCATTGGCAAATTGAATCGCTTCTGAACTCATGACTGTAGGCAAGAATCCACAATCGTTTCCTCTCATGCGGTGCTCCAACATTATCCCCTCCCACAAGGCACCATCGACAATCATACCCAATTGAGGAAATATCTGCAAGGATTCTTCCGAAATAAATGGTAGAGATGAGCCCTGAAACATTTTCCAAAAATGCAAATTTTGGTCGTATTTTCCCAATAACCTCAAAAGTTTCAGGCCACATATTGCGACTATCCAATTCTTTTTTACGCTGCCCTGACATTGAGAATGGTTGACATGGGAATCCTCCTGAGACAACATCAACCAATCCCTTATAGCTGTCGGCGAACCCTTCATCAATGAATGTTTTGATATCGCTGAATATGGGAGCATCATCTAAAATACCATCCTGAATTCTTTGAGCAATTAATCTTTGACAAAAATCATTCCATTCAACATAACCTAATGTTTTCCAGCCCAACAATTTAGAACCAAGAAGACCGCCACCCCCCCAGAAAACAAAGATAATTCCTTCATTTTTTACTTTCCCAAAACTTCAATCCTGCCCAACTCATCAAAAAGACACCAACTTAACAGACCAGTCAAGTCGGTTGTCTTTCCCTTCACAATGAAATAATTTCCGCCCGGAACGAACGAAAAGGACAATTCCTGATCATAATTGAACAGAGCGTCCAAATCAACCGTCCGGATACCGATTGGCTCAAACCTCTCCAACTTCTCCTGAGACGCAAAATCAAGACCGCTGGCGTCATTTACAATTTCAATGATGGTTCCTGAAAAGATATCGCGCTGGACAACCTTCAACCCGTTGTCCCAATGAATCTCCACATGGCTTAAATCATCCTGCAAGGCGCTCATAATCGCCTTCCGGAGAGTAAATCTTGAAGTCGCCTTCTTCCGGGCATAACGATAATACAACCGAAATATTTCATCAAAGGAAAGCGACTTACTTGACCCACACTTCTTCTTCCGAACATAGCCGTCTTGAACCGTCTTGAAAACAATTGAATCCCCTTCAACGTAAAAATTCGCCGAATCATAATCATTGGCGTCAAAAATGACGGTTTCCTTAAACGCGGCGCTTGTCTCCGGAAGGGCAAACCTCAACAGAATCGTCCTATCAGAATTGATAACCAAAACGTCACGCTCATTGCAAAGAATGGTGTTTCTCATCCTTCCACTCTGGTCAAGCGCCGCCGCATATGAAAAAATTTCTTCCCTGTCCACTTTATTCCCTCCGTTTAATCAAATAGACCATTTTCTTCTTTACAGAACTTTTCGCATCCCAACCGTCCTGCTGCTCCGGCGCAATATTCCTCATCGATTTCAAAAGCATCCAACTTAAATCCCAAATCCCGACAAGCAATGGCGCTTGATCCACTACCCAAATGGGTATCGATAATAGTATAACCCGGTTTTGCGTATTTCTTTAATAACCATTTATATAAAGCAACTGGTTTTTGCGTTGGATGAATTCTCTTTTCTTTGTTTTTCATATCTCCTTGTAAAAAACCTTGCCAACGATATGAAAACATGCGAGTTGATGTATCAAAAGAAGTCCAAGCCAATTCGCAATCAGCAAAATTATTTTTTCCATTAACTTTATCCCATACAATAAAACAATTTGTGTTTCTTAAAAATTCTATAAAATAATTACCCCCAAAAACAATCTGATGTTTGCTTATCCGAAATAATTCAACAAAAAAATCTCCTTTAGGAACTAAAGAATCCCAATTTTTATATTCAATGTCTCTTCTAACAGAAGCCAAGCTGTCAAATTGCATTTTATAAGCTGCTTGAAAATTTTCAACATATGGAGGATCGACAATTGCCAAATCATACTTCTTATCTGGCATCAATTTCATTTCTGGAAGACAATCGCAACAAAAGATTCTTATGTCATCCTGTTCATAAAAAGGGTTCAATCAAACAACCCTCCTCAGCATTTCCTCTCGGAAATCGTATTTTGGATCATAGACCCAAACAAGGCCATCCCTATCCTGCCCCACCGGCCGCAGACCTGCCGCCCAATCGATGGAAAATGAAGTGTCTCCCATAAGGTTCCAAAGATGCTTCACTTCATCCCGGAACGAATTGGACAGAAACCCATTCCCCTCGTTGACCCACTTCTCAAAATCGCTCCACGCCGTCTTCGCTCCCTTCCGGCTCACGATAAAACGGATGGCGCTGGTGGTATTCCCTGAACAAAACTTGGCGCGGCCAAACAGATCGCTGACCGAACAACAAATATCATCGTCGTTGGTTGGAACGTTCCCGGCATCGAAGGTGGAACACTCGATTCCACACTGCCGGAAATAATCCATATATTTCCCTAACAATAAAGACCCCAAAAATTGAGCCTTCGACATCATTTCATACATCCGTTCAAAGTCGTGACCCAGACGGGCGAAACTGTTCTTGATCCCCGATCCCGCCGCTGAATAGGAATAACAGTCAAACGTCATATGGCGAATTCCGGCTTCAAGAATCTGCTCAATATAATCGTCCGTCATTCCCTTCTCGTCATTCAAGAAGACCATGAACGGTTCAATCCTTGCGACAACCCGGACACCAGCATCACAAAGATTTTTGCACCCACGAATTCTCTCCTTGAAAGTCGGCGCTCCCGGCTCCAAACCTTTCAAGAAAGCTTCGTTGGATGAAATCATCGTAACGTGGACCGCCGCCCCTGCCCTATTCCGGGCAAACGCTTTCACATATTCATCATCGCCAACAAGATCCGACTTCGTATTGACCATGATTGGATATTCGGCATCAGCAAGGAAATTCAGCATCTCCAGAGCTATCCTGTTTTTCGTCTCTATCGGCCGGACAAAATCCTCAAAGCGAATTCCCAGCCGCAATGGCATCTCCATTGCTATCGCCTTTGAAACGTCCGCCAGATCCTTCTTCGATCCCCGATGCTTGAACAACTCTGTCAATTCCTTCTTGAAGAAATCCGGAGAACAAACCCGCATCCCCATCCCCTTCGTATTGTCAAAAAAGGAAGAGTAAAGGCTGGCCCTGGCATAATCGGCGAAGCAATACCGGCAACGATACGGGCAAAGCTTGGAGTCATAGATGTCCAGATTTAATGACATCGGACAAGCTTGAGACCTCAAGCTCACTTCGATAAATGATTGCATTTCCTCAAGATTCAAAAGGCGCTCTTTCTTGATCATTTCGCCTTTCTCAAGATCAAACTGGAAATAATTCGACTTTCTCCCCTTCTCCTTAACGAGACTCTGCTTGTCCCGTTCTTCAACGAATACCGAAAGACGCGGAATTATTTTTGAAACCAGCTTTCTCAATTCCCAATAATTCATGTTATTCACGTGGCGGTCCTTTCACAAGATCGTCTAATGCAATAAAGTGGATTTGGATGCGGATGGGGAGGTTTTCATGGCTGCGCCGCCTCCAAAACTATATCGCTTTCTACCTCATTGCCCCACACATCCCATCCTTCAGTTTTCTGGCGAGCAAACAATTCGATACGATTCCCGCATGGATATAAACTTTCGATCATCCTGCGAGCAATTATCGGCTTACGAGAATGGATAGTTGCTGCTTCTCTCAAAACAGTTGTATATTTCCCTCTTTGCTCAACCGCCACTGGAATAAACTTACCCTTGTAAAGCCAAAGTAAATATTCATGTGAATATCTTACTGTAAAACAAGGGGCAACTCCATTTTCCTTATCCCATATAATCCGAGCATGAAGTCGATGCTGAGAGAAAAGTCTTTCCGCGTCCATTAGATATTTATCTATCGTCCAGAGAAAAAGAATATAATTGTCCTCAACGGGAACACTTTCAATAATGTTTTTAATGTCAGCGAGTTCTAACGTATTATAATCTAAACTTCTGCCTTGATGGGGCCTGCAATTCCTTAGTCCGCCTTTTTTTTGAACCCAAGGAGGATCAGCATAAATTACTTGATATTTTTTATTCAATTTACTCCTCCAATCCCGCGTTACTTACCTTGCCAAATCCAAGCAGGCCGATCAACAGCAGCATCTCGATCTCGGGGCATGCCGCATTCGTCGCAAACCTCGATGCCGCCACCATCGGGCCAATCTTCGTTGTGAGTTTTCAAATGGCCGCATTTATCCATATCACGCTCCTATATTCCAAAAAAGGATTGGCCCCTCAAGACTGTTTTTGTTTTGCTTTAACCAAGACCATGCTTTCAAATCGTAATACGGATTGCAAGGGAATGGACACCCCGTCACAACTCTATCCGTGTATTCATATCCCATATCAATTAGTTTGAAATCCGGATCGTCCAATAAATAACCGGCCGCACCAACAATCTTCTCTCTTTTCTTGTTTTGTTGACAAGATTCTCTACAAAGAACCCCTCTAACTTTTATATTATACCCCTTTTCTCGGATTCCTCTTAAAACTCCTGCCGCCATCGTTCCAGAACCAATACACATAACTATCGTCTGGAATCTATCCACGTTTGAGCACTTGACTTCCTTTGCAACCTCAACAACCGTCTCCAATAGCGGAAGACCCAATGGCAATAAGACAGCCTTGGGCCCAAATTCCTCCGCAAGAGCGTTCCGGCTGATATAATAATTCACCTTCGCCATACCGGCCTTGACGTTCCTGATCTCAGCGCCGAATTCAATCCACTTGCTTTTATGATATTCAAGAACCTCGTGTGACTCTTTATAGACAGGGTTGTAAATAACGGCCGTCATGCCCAATTCTCTGGCTATGGCGCAAATGCCAATGCCTGCCATAGAAATCGATGTTTCTGTATATCCAACAACAGTCACCCCTTCCCTCTTTAATTTCTGAAGATGTTTCTCCAATCCTCTTACCTTAGCAAAAGGAGGAAGAGGAGGAAGTGCACATAAATCTTCCCTTTTAACGTAAATCCCGTCATATTCCTCGATTGGAGTGTTATTTATTATCATTCGTTAACCGCCTTTGATGTCTTTCTTCGCTTTTGGGCAGCAAATTTAAGTTTATTGACATGTTCCTCAGAAAGCTTCTTCCCTTTCCAAAACGATCCTCCTCCGGGATGTCTCGCATGGTTTCTTCTATATACATCATCCTGCCATAATTTCTTAGTCAATGCGCTTTGCTTCTCTCGTTCACCATCATTTTCATATCTTCTCAACGTAACAATCCTTGCTTTCTCTGATTGAGATTTTCTCATACTTTCAGTCCAATTAATTATTCCCAATCCTCCTTCCACCATATTATATCCATTAGGAACAATGGAATTGTTTTCTTTGATATAATCTCGTTCCAACTCTCCAGCTTCCTCCGGAGTCAATCCACTATGCAATAAAACCATATAGAAATTATTGATGCCGTATTTCCGAATAGAACTATGAAGGGCATACAAACTTCCAGATTTAACTTTATCCAAATGAGCCTTCCAACGACTCTTAATTGATTGGCTAGTAACGCCAAAATACTTTTTATGATTTATATTATTTTCAATAACATAAACAATATACTTCATAATAGTCCGCAATCCTTTAGCGAATACATATCTGGTTCCTTGCCATCAAAAACTCTTCTGCCCTGTTCAAGATCGCCGATCCCATCCCAACTCGATTGAAAGACCTCTTCCCGGTCTTCCCCCGCTAAGATCCGCCGTTTAAAATTGATCAAATTGAATGTAGTGGGATTTGGCACCGTAACGCCGCAACAGGTGTTTGTTGATTCCCTATACAGACCGGAGTTAACAAAGTCAGGACAGCCCAAAACGATGCCATATTTCTTGGCAATCTCGATAAGCTGAACCAAGATCGGTTTCCAATATTGATCCCGGTTATGAAACCAAATCTTCTCAATATCAATCCCGATCCCATGGAGGCGCTTAGCAACGAAGTCGTTGAAGTGAAAATTGTAGGTGTTATAATTCAAGATCCCATGGGATTTTAGCCGACGCATTAAGGATCGGAATTGAGCCACGGTATGATACCCTGGAATGAAAGGTTCTCCGTTGACTCCCACCCTAACGCCGTTGCTCTTCAAAAGCAATATGTGAACAATCCGATCCTCAACCGGAGTCGTGCACCGCCGTTCTAATACCTCCCAATCGCTTTCCGCTCCCGGAGATATAATTGGCTGGACAATGCAAAGATCCTTCATCCGGACGATATCATCAAAATAATCCATCATGACTTCGGTGAACATGGTCTGAATCAAAAACGACCACCGATGCCCCTCAAGAATTTTCAAGACCTCTCCGGATACGCGGTGAATCCGCTCCGCTGATTGAAACGGATCTGCTTTGTTGCCAAACCGAATTGTCTTCTTATGATGCAGCGCCCAAGCCAGAGAGGATCGCGGATTTTTGTTTTTCAACCCGTTTGACAATGTTCTTGAAAAGGATTCGATATCCAGAGGCTTCAAATCGTACCCCCAGATGTGATTAAGACGGCGAAGATAGCAATGAAGGCAATCCGCCTCGCAATTGCCATATGAATCAAGAGAAAATGACAATGGACAATAAATGGAATCGCCCCTGATTGTTAAGCCTTGTTTCAATCTTTCCAATGACTTATGTCCTCTGAAAAATAGGCGAAAAAGAAGGGGGCAGAACTTCCTGCCCCCTTCTCCGAAAACGTGGACCGGCCGGGGTTACTTGCGGGTGATTTTCCCATCGGCGATGGCGAAAAGGTCGAACGCTTCCACGGCCGCCAGGACTGTCTTCATGGCCCAAGCCGCCTCTTTCTCATTGGCCTTGCCGCCCTCTTTGGCGTACTCCGCATCTGCCGCCTTGATGAGATCTGTCACCGTTTCGCCCTTGGCCTTGGCAAGAATGGATGCGGAAATGAAAAGCCGCCCCTTCTTCTTCTCCTTCGGCTCTTTGGGCGCGGACGGCGTCTTGGTCTTGGCCGCCCCGCCCTTCTTGGTGCCCGCGGCGGGTGCGGCCGGCGCTTCATCCGGCACGGTGATCTTCTGATAATACTCGGCCGCGGCATCCGGTCCCGTCCACGTTCCGTCCTCGGCATCGGGAATGGCCTGGACCGCCCCGATGAACAGGTTGACCAGATCCTCCTTCGACTTCCCGACTGCGACGATCTTGTCCGGAAGCTTCCCGCTGTCGTTGATGGCCTTGATTGCTGCGGATAATTCCTTGAACTTGATGTCCTCGATTTTGATGATCTTCACTGCCATGATACTCACCTTTTCCTTTCTATTTTTCATCTCCGGTTTATTTTTGGAACCCCTTTTCCTTTGCTCTTGAAACCTATTATATAACCAGAATGAAAAAAGTCAAGAAATATTTTTGATAATTTTCAAATTATTTTTATCCATTGATCCTCTAGGAACGGTTGGCCCAACGCAAGTGATTGTAAAACCATCACTTCTCCCAAAAATGTAAACTCCTCGTGACGATGTGCAATGGTGCTTATTCTTGACACCCCCTGATCTTTTTCCTCCGGAGTCTGATTCACACCGAACAATTCATCGACATGGGCCAATTTCCTAATATCTTCAGCTGTATCCTCTTGTTCTAAGCTTTTTTTGCTGATTGATTTTCGGTTGCTCTGAAGAACCGTCGCCATTAAAGCGTGCCTTCGGGAAGCCAGACCCTTCCCACGTTTCCAAACATAGTCTGCGACTCCGCGCTCAGAAAAACCACTTGTCCCCGATCCCGGCGCTGAGATATCGAAATAATCATGAGCAATAACGTCGCTCACGAACCCTTCCCGATCTTCCAGCTCATCAAGATCCCTTTCACAATCATCAAATGAAGCGGAGAAAGCCGGATAGGACATCACCCGGAAATTATCACCGTAAAGGGTTTTAAAATGCTTCACCTTCCGGGCAACCGAAGCGGAATCAAAATCTTTTGTCTGATGCATCGGCAACCACCAAGTCGCCAAAACATAATTATTCTCGGATTTCCCACGGCAAACCTGACACGGACGATACCCTTTTATGATCTTAAATTCTGGGGTCTTTCCTCCCGGCGCTTTGATTCCAATGCTACATGCGCGTTCATCTTTCCGGCAAGACCCGTCCTGATTTCTCTGACAATCAAACACTGGATATTTATGATCACCTGCAAAAGAGGCAAGTGCCGCGATCCGTTTATATATCCGCTTTGATATTGCAATTTTATTCATCTCCAACGAGAATAAGGAAACCTTCAACCCGGCCATCAAAGCATAAATAGCCAATTCCTGAAGCCAAAAGCTCTTTCCTCTTTTCATGGGAGCCATAAAGGCCACAAGCCAATCCCGTTCAAAATATCCAGCCATATCTCCCAGAGCGCCGGGAAACCGAAAGAGACGGTTTGTTTCATTTTCAGAAAAGACCTGATTCACATTTGCAACATCAAGCGGATTGAACCATTGACTCGTATCTTTTGAAATCCGGCTATAACTCCTTGCAGCTTCTTCGGCCTCATCAATCCGCCCTCTGGCCAATTCCCCCTTTATCCGGTCTGCCAACATATCAAGATTTCTCTCCCGGATATAATCACGGGATTGGTCAACAAGATAGGGGGTGGCTTTGTCGCTGTTATCGGATAACTGCTGAAGGAATTCCCGGACCAGATCAGCCTCTGCTTCCTTGAGACTTTCCTGTTCCGTCATGAATATGTTCCGGATCTCATTCCCTGGCGCCTTTTTGTAAAGGCGATAATAATCTTCAACCCATTGAAAAACAGTCCTTGCAAAATCGATCTTGAAGTGATGCTTCTTGGCCATCTTGATAAGCTGGCTGCAATAATTGTCATCAACAATCGCTCCGGTGATTATTCGTTTCTCAATATCTCCGCTTACAACGTGCCTTCGAATTGAAGCCATATCTTTCCCCGGTCAATTATAAAAAGTCAGAATTTCCAAGCGCCGCAGCCCGTTCTTGTTCTTCCCGTTCCTGTCTGCCAAAATCTTTCCGCTTCTCCTCTTCAATCTGTCCAAGCCGGTATGAATCCCATCCATCCACTACATAACCAATCTCCTTCAAATACGGTCCCATGCTCTCCACAAAGAAATCTGGCGATTGGATCCAATACGGAACTGATCCAAAGTCAAAAGACTTCTTCTCAGCCAACAAACGCCATAAAAACTTGACGCATGTATATGGGTACGTTTTGTTGTATGTGAGATCTGACTTAAAATCCTTCAAGGTAACAAAGTAATTATACAGCCTTTCTGCCGTTTTACGCAAAATATTTTCTTCCCGGATAGTAAACTCACGTCTTTCCCCAGGCCATTCCTGTTTCAACGCTTCGGTAACGTCCGGATACTTGTTTGGATATTCCTTGCTATATCTATCTTCAAGAGTCAACCATTGATTTTTTGAGCATTCAAGGAACCAAGATTTGAACCGCAATTCCATTATATCCATTTTCTCCCGGATATATGGTTTTGGTTCAAAGAAATCCGCCATCCCAACCGACAATGCAGCATTTGTTCGGGCATAACGGGGATGATCCAAATTAAGGATCTTTGCAAAATTATCCATCGCGTTGCAAATAATGTTTAATGTTGCTCCTCGATTAATCGCCCGATCTGCCGCCTCAAGAGACTCAATAAATGTTTTGCTGCTAGGATCAAGGCGGTGTGACCCAGAATGTTTTGGCAAAGCGTTCCAATACAATAACGCTTCCTTTGCTTCCTTTGTATAACCTGGGAGCATCATAAATTCTTCTTCGGATAAGATTGTTGAAGGTTTCTTGATAGGATTTTGTGGTGGAACATAAGGACGGTTGATTCTAATCCCTGAAGAGTTATGAATCATAGGGCGGGCAGGTCCATCGCCCGTCTCATCTTTAGATGAGATAAAAGGTTCTTTATAAGACGGTTCTTTAGTATTTATAGTTACCGGATTTGCGGGAGCTAGTTCCCGTATTTGCGGTAACTGGCTATCATCCATTTCCTCTGTGGTTGACCTACCTTGCGGGAACAAGTTACCGGATTTGCGGGAACTGGGATTTTCTCCATTTCCAGCATATATGAATTCCATCAACCTTATCGGGTCAAGTTCATAAAATATCCGACAAGGTAATCCTTTTCTTTCTATCCGAAGATACCCATTATCAATTGCTTTTTGAATAAATAGATTTTGTTTCTCAGGACTTATTTTGCTGTCTTGTTGAATCCGTTCTTGGGAAACAGAAAATGATTCTTTTTCTTTGATATCCCCTTTATTTAGAAGCATCATCCGAAATTCATATAAATAGAAGATCCAAAATGATTCCTCGATACCAAGAACTTTTACCATCTCTTTAGGAATGCCCCAAAATCCACCACCAAATAATCTTGATAAATGCTCGTTTTCCATTTGACTAATCTCCAATAAAAAAAGCCTTACTCAGCAGGTCTGGTTGACTTGCCGGCGGGCACAAAGGAATAGAAGATTGGTGGAAAGGGCGCAAATCAATCTATTCAAAGAATGCCAACCAGCCCTGCTCAATAAGGCTTCATTTAGCACGCTTTCCAAAAATTATCTTCTAAAATCCAGTGCCCGCCAGCACGAGAGAGATATTAAAGGATTTTTTCGAAGAGTAAAAGATATTTTTATTTGAATAATTCCAATCGGATACGTGCCGATTCATCTTGACTAAACTCTCCGGGATCTTTCGCATTCTCTTCTTCCAGATCCTTTTCTATCTCAATAATCTCAACATACGGAAGCACCCCGCATAGATTATCAGCCAACATTTTCGCTTGCTTTATCGCGTCAGGATCGTACATCAGAAAGGTCTTCTTCGGCCGTTTATGAACCAATAATTGAATCTGCTCTGGCGTCATTCCCTTTCGGAAGGAGGCAATGAAGCCATCCCCATTCCTCCAAACATCGGTTATCCCTTCAACAACTACAGCAATGTCCTTGACAGTATCGATATTGTAAAGACAGTTGTTCACCGGAACAATGGATTCCTCCGGATCACTATTGATATATGGAATGACACCTTCTTTCCGGATAACCGCCGCCGCGATAAATGAGACCATCTTTCGATCAAGGAAAATGGGAACGATGATTCTGAATTTGTATTTCCATTCGCCGATATTATAGACGGCTTGAAGCTTATATTTCTTGATCAAAAAATCCGGATCAAACCCTCTTCCAACAAGGTAATTCCGATGTGGGATTGGTAGATCCGGAATAAGGCATTCAGGCATGCGCAGTTTATGCCCATTTTTCGTTGGAGGATGGGCAAGGTTTGTTTCCACATACCCCGTTTGGCCGGATATATCCCCCGACTTAAACGGCGCAATGATTTTACCGGGATACTGGCCTTTGAAAACGTCCATTGCCCGGATCAATTTGAAGAAAGCCCAATTGTTTTGGTTGTCCAGATCCGGGACAAGAGACGGCTTCATATCGCAAACCCAGCAATGCCAGGTTAGCGTCTCAATACTTATCCCGAAGTGGAAAGAGGAATCGCCGCAAAATGGGCAAATCTCCAGGTTAAGCCATCCTTTTGAGACGTTCTTGCCACGATCCCGGAACGATATTTCATAATGTTCAAGAAACGCCTTGATGTCAAGATTATCGCTCATGATTTCTTTGATTCTATTTTGAACAAATATTTTCCTTCTGGATAAGATGGATCCCAGATGGTAATTTTAGTCATCCAATAGTCTTCCCCCCGGACACCAAGAACAGAATTTGCAAAAGGAATCAAACGAGGATGTTGCCACCAACATCCTCCAAACTTGATTCTTCCACCGCTTCTGACTTTTCTGTCTCCATAATAAATCAATCCATCAGGCGCTTTTTTATCGCTCATAGATTCGGCGCATCTTCTTTTTGTCTTTTTCTTCCTGCTTGATTATAACGTCCATCTTATCTTGATCGATGGTCGCTGAAAAAGCTTCGTGGATTATTTCCGCCAATACTTCTGGAGGAAGTGCGTCAACCTCCCAAGACGAATCGCCATGAATGTCCACGTATCCTTTGGCGCGTGGATCTTTCATCTTTGCTGGGTTGGGAGGAGGATTATATTTGACAATCTGGTCCATTGTTAGCGCCAGTTTCTCAACGCGGATATCGGAAACCCCAAACATCAAAAGCCTGTCCTCAATATCGCGCACCATATCCTCTCCGCTTGGATCATGATCGCCCAGGTAAAAGAGGATTGGTTCTTGATTCTCATGAGAAACCATAAAACGCTTCGCCGATTCGAACATTGCGGATTGGGAGGAATATCCACGATTGACCATCATCGTAACGTGGAATTGACGGGCCAATGGTTCAAGAACCCCTGCCAGAGCATCTTTTTCAACCCACAACTCAGCATAAAACTTTTGCCCCTTCCATCTTGGAAGGCGATAGCAAGAAATGGCTGATTCCACCAGTTGGCGAAGATCCCGGAATTCTCCCGGATAAACCGGTTTGCGCGTTCTGTCCTCAATGGCATCCCAATCCACATATCCGGCCAGACGACCGTTGGAAACGATGGCGCTCAACCAACTGTAATTCGGTTCAGCGTTTATCGTCCCTGCCGGATTTTTCACCCACTTCCCGTTGGCATTTCTTAACCACTTGTGAGATTCCGGGAAGAGATTGTGAGACACAAACTGGTAATAAAGCTGGCGGAGAGTCAATCGGAGTCCCTGCGCTTGGTATGCTTCTATGACCTTATTACAACGATTGATCATAAGCATCGATTCCCGGTGAAATCGAATTTCTTTAAATGCAACTTTCATGTTGGCATCCTCCTATAACCATTTATTGTCCACGTAAATCTTCAAGCGCTGGATCGTATGTTGCGCAACATAATCGTATGGGTCAAGAAGATCAACAAGGATCAATTCCGTCTTCCCATCCGTCGTTCTTAATCCCCGGCCGATAGCCTGAAGTGTCATTATTTCCGACTTTCCACCACAAGCGTTGATAACGCAATCCAGAGATTTGATATTGATGGCTTCCCGCCAGACGGCCGTTGCGATTGCTGCCATGATCTGTTTAGATTCTAACCCCTGTTTGATTTTTTCCCGTTCTTTATTTCCTGTCGCCCCTTCCACATAAGCAACATCGATGCCATAGACTGATTTTGCGATATCAATTATTTGTTCCGCGTGGCCAAATGATACATCTTGGATCATTACCAAGACCGACTTCCCATCAGCCACCTGAGCAGCAATTTCCTTGGCTATTAGCCGATTTCTTGCCTTGTTTAAGACGATTCCTTGTCGATAGATGGTCTTGTATGTTTTCATCCGGTTTATTTCCGGATTGATTGGAACTGGAATCAATTTGAGCTTTGGCATCGCCAATATTCCTTTCGCTATTCCTTCTTGCAATTCAAACTTCCCAATAATCGGCCCAACCAATCCTTCGCAGACAAGCGCAGCCTTCCCTCGTTTCAATTCCGTTGCGGTCATTCCAATTCGAACCGGAGCAAAACAATTTTCAAACACTTTTCTATAATGGCCCTCTTCTCCGGTAACATGATGAACCTCGTCAGTGATAAGGGCATCGCAATCGCCCAAAATCTCTTCAACAATTCCTCTTTGATAAAGACGGGTTTCCACTCTTTTCTCTGCTTCTTTCCGCCTCCGCTCCAATTCTCTTGCTGATGGCGGCTTCGCCCCTTCTTTCTGCTTCCTTGGTTTGGGCGGTTTCCGTTTCTTATCTGTCAAAAGATTGTTGACAGATTGAACCATCATTACATTGATTTTCCGGAATTCGGACAAATTGAAATCCGTATCTCCCAACCAACCAACATTAGCCTCTCCGAACCAACCTTGAAATTCCTTGATGGATTGTGTAAAAAGGGAAGACGTATGAACAATAAAGACAGCCGACGATTCATGAGGAATCATTGATATAACAGCTGCAGCTAGGACAGTTTTGCCCGATCCGGTGGGAGAAACGACAACACCCCTCAAATTATTTCGAATACAACCAATCAAATCCCACTGATCATCCCGGAATATAATGCCAGGAAGAGACGGCTTGCGAAGTTTTATTGGATTGTCCTTTGATTGGATTATTTGATAAGGAATGCTTTTATCATTGCAATATTTCTCGATATGAGGGATAAGACCAGTCAAAAACTCCCCATTCCTGGCCCCTTTTCTTTGTTCACAAAGATATGCCTCAGCAGCCATTCTCTTGTGACAGAATGGCCCTTGTTTCCAATATTCGGATTCATATTTGAGACAATCTTTGATTTCCTTGATATCCCGGCAAATACTGTAGATGGGATTTTTAACTTCAATGGTTATCATCAATTATTCCTTTGATGAAAATATGGAAGGGGTGGTCGGCCTTGAAACTCCATCGGAACCCTGACGGATGTTTCGCCGGTTATTCAACCCCTTCCGATTCGGATCAATCAAATGTTCCCACAAATATTTGAATTTCTTCGATGGTCTTCCGGGCATAACGTCGATCCTTCCACTGGCGTGCCAAGGTAAGAAAGAGACGATTGCGGCAAACATCTCCCTTGGCCATACGACCGGAAGGAGTGAGGAAGACAGAAGCCAATTCCTGTGGGCTGTTGATAATAATATCGATGATCTGTTTTGCTTCATCTGACATGGATTCGAATGCGTTATTTCTGGTTTCTTCTTTCTCCTTCCTCTCCAGTATTTCTTCCGGAGTAACTGTGTCCACCAGCAATTCTTCCATTTCTGGCTGATCATGAGGAACGTAACTGTTGGGATTGAATGCCACTATTGCCGCCCTTATAGCAGATTTCCTCGCCCCGGTTTTCATATCTCACTCGCCTTTCTTGATCATGCCATTCTTTTCAAACTGGATATTCTTTCCCGCGATAAAGATTGAAAGACAATCGCCATCTCCACATCGGCCGCAATCATCTGTTCCTTTTCCCCTCCGACTCTGACAGGAAATTACATCCATTTGACAGCTAAGTCTATCGCAGTAAAAATATCTGTTTAGTTCCACATCCGCACAGGAGATTGTATGCGCTTTGACATTTCTTTTCAGCGTTGGGCAGTAGCGTTCCCCGTCTTTGGGAAAACGCAAATCAGCTGGGCAGGTCATGTATATTTCGCAGAATTTACATTCAATCATTGGATTAAACGGCCGGTTAATTTTAAACGCCATCCTTTGCCTCCTTTATGGGAAACCGCTTTGCGGCTCTTTCCAAGATTTCAGAAGCCAATCGGGTTGCATTGGTATTCCGTTTGGCTGCTTCCTGATCCAGAGCCTCCTTGGCGGGGATTGAAATATATGTTCCTTGAACAGTTTTCTTCTTTGTCATATGGTTAAACCTCCTTCTTTCCCTAATTCAAGAGAAGGTATTTTAAAACTTTTTTAAAGAAAGGGAAAGAATTTTTAAAAACGGAATGAGCGGCGCATGGCGGATTCTACAGCGGCACGCTTGAGGTGACTTTTCATCTCGTGTGTGATGTACTGACAAAGGATATTGAAGAACAACCAGACAGACAGTGTCTTGACCTTAATGTCGGATAATCTGGCGCCGGACGATACTTCAACCTGTTCTCCAATCGCTTCGATATCCTTGTTGGCCAGAGGCAACGCCATCATCACCCTCTCGTATTCGTTGGGCATCGTGAGCCGATCCACCCATTGCTCCCAGATCCGCTGCTGTTCAGAGAATCCGTTCATGGCCATCATAAGCGTTTCCTTCACGGAAGTCTCATCAAAGATCGTGTCGTGCCTGGTCCGGTACGCAAAGACCTTTTCGCCGATGGTCAACCCGTTCTTACAAATCAGCCGGTATGCACCAAAGAAGATCCGCCGTGACCAGCCGGAATCATAGCTGTTGAAGACTTCAATCTGAGGGTGAAGCTTGTCCGGCTTTCCGGAAGGCATGCCCCATCGCCGCCCCTTGATTGTTGCTTCGACTTCCTTGAAAACGTATGTTGCGCGCATTTTAGCGCCGTTGTCGTATAGGTTGATGGTTTCGGTTGGCGCCCCGAATTCGGGCATGTCCTTAACCACTTTCTGGATGGTTTCCAGCATCTGCTCATGCGGAGTCAGAATGTAATCCGCGCTGACCACCCCAAAGACCAAGTCCCGATCCGGATCAACGATGGCTTTGTATCCATCGATCCTTGAACCCGGACGATTAATGCTGCTCAAAAAAACAGGCTTCTGCTGAACTTTCGGGAACGTCGGAACTACAATCAAGCTTTTCTCTTCTTCCATGATAAAACCTCCTCAAAATATTTTTTGAAGTTTCGATTCTAATTGCCTTTGCTATGGATTCAAAAAACTCCACATCCCTTTCCGTTCCTTCGATAAGGACCGCTTCATCATTCGATTCGACCAGAAATTCACGGCCCAAAAGGAAAATACGCGCTGGTTCAAAACAGAACAGAGACTTGTCTGTTGAAATAACGAAGGCGGTGGAATCCACCGCCTCTGGGCATTTCCTGATTTCAAGATAGGTTTTCATTGAGCCCTCCTCCTGTTCCGCCTGACAGGTCTTGAATCGCCATCGAATGGCCTTCCAAAAAAATCGGCCGCTTCGTTGGCAAGATCCATCAATGAGAGAACAACAAAAGAGACGGCGTTAAACATCAAAAGGATTGAAAGCCAAATTGGAATTTTGCCTAATGTTTCGATGAAGACAACAATGAGCAAAAAATAAACAACAAACACCACAAATTTGATCACTTCAAATTCCTCCTTTCCGGAATTCCAATTCTGTACTGTATTTCTGTTCCACCAACGCCTTGTATGGATACAAATCCTTCAATTCCTCTTTAAGATTCCTGTTCTCATCCGCAAGATCCTCTATCAGCCGCAGGATCTTGGCGGATGCTCTCCGCTCTGCCTGGCGCATTTCCATTTGGATTATGCCCACAATCTGATCGAAAATCCGGCCTTTCGTAAACCTAGCCGGAACCCGATTGGATGGTTTGCGGTTTCTATTCCGAAGAGGAGCGGAAATGACTTCCATTGCAATCCCCTTCTTTTTCGCAAGCCGTTTCGTATGGGCGAAGAGAGCAAAGGCGGTTTTTTTCTGGCCTCCAAAAAACCCAGGCCAAAATTCCTCCAACGTCACGAATTCTTCCCGCTTCGCTTTATTCCCGTTTTCCGCTAATTGATCCAAAAGAAATTGATTTTGAGCGCTTGTGTAATTTTCTCCAGGCATCGAGAACCCCCTTTTTTAGCTCCAGCAATGACGACGCATTTGACGATCCAGCTGCTTTTTGGTCATACCGGCTTTGATCCCGATCTTGGGATTGTCAACATAATTCCGCTTGACGCTTTCCAGATTGCTATCGTCTATGAAGGCGGAAATCCTCTTGACAATCTCCTGTTCCGAAAGTCTCTTTGCGGCCATCTCATCCCTCCAGAAATGTTTTTAAATCGTCATTGAGCTGATCGCCCCGAAGGAAGACGGGGCACAATTTCATTTCTACTTCCGATGCCGGGATGGAAAGAGAAACCAGCGGACCTTTGCGCCGGGGCAACACCGCAACCGTGGCTGTAGGATCGCTTGATTGAACGACGATCTTGGCAACGGCAAAGCTTCCTCTCCATTTAATCACTGCGATTCCTCTTTGGCCCATAAATATCCTCCTTTTCAAATAAAGTAAATTGTTTTTTTTGTTCCACCCTCATCAGTGCCAGCATAACTAGCATACCGGCGATCCTCCAGCGCCGGTTTCGGGTTGTCTTACTTCAGGCAGTCAGCGCACCGGAATCCGGCGTTGGGCCGCTTGGTTTCCTTGCGGATGCGCTCAATCTTCTTCCGGACGATATCTGCCGGCACCCACTTCGTCTCCCTGCACTTGGTGCACTTCACCTTGATTTTCCCCTTCATTTTCTTTCCTCCTTTTTAGAATAATGCATTTGTATTCTCCTTGCTTCTGATATCGCGTTTTCCTTTCTCGTTCCCAAATCATAAACCACCATTTCGGGAACGTCTATTCCAAACGTTTGCATTTTTGCTTCATGCTCTGTTTCCACCTTTATTGCCATCCGCCACGTGCTATCCAAATTTTCCTCCCCTTGAGTGGTTGGCCATTCAACCAACATAAACGACTTTTTCATTTTCCCCTCCTGTCCCAATCGATCAAAATTTGTGTTGATATTCTTCCACCGCTTGACGGATCGTCGTGAGCGCCCTAAATTTTTCAACCAGCAATTTGTTTTCCTCTTCGACCTTTGCCAACCGCACTTCCAACTCCGCTTTCTCCTTTTTCAAGGCTTGATACTCTTCCTTGACAGCCGCAACGTGATCGCAAAAAGACATCGCTTTCCCAACAACTTTCTTTTCCGTTATCGGCTGTGCATTGGCCGCAAATCGCTTCCTTCTCTGAAAAAAAGTCGAATAAATCCCGGTCTTGGGGCGCTGCGGTTGATTCTCTGTCAAATTGATTTTAAGAATCGCTTCATACAGCGCATCGGCGACTCCATCCGTTATTGGTTCGTTGACATATGCCCTTGCAAAATCATTGATCTCCTTGTTTTCCGCTGCGCTGTATTGTCTTGACCCCATTGTATCCTCCCTTTAGAAAGCGCCTGGAATTTCGATGCTGTCCAGATCGATGTTGTCCATGTCGTCAAACGCGCTCCGGAGATTGTCCGCGGCCGTTTCGGTATCGGAAAACTTGTCTGTTCCCTGAAGGTTTTCCGGGAAATTGTCCCGGCGCTCCTCCATCTTGTCGGCCAATTCCTCGATGATCGACTGCGCCAGTGATTTTGCCTCATTCGCTTCCGCCAGCTGTTCCATCATCGTTGGCGCCTCGTTGATCTTCTTAATGGAAACGCTTGGCATCGCATCTCCCAGCCGTTCCCGGAGAAGAGCAATGGCCATCCCTACAACCTCATGAACCTTTTCCTTCCGAAGACCTTTCTTGGTCACATTAATTTCGATTTTGAACTTTGCCATGATCGTTCTCCTTTCAATCGCAATCTCTATCGTCAAAAGATATATTTTCAAAATCAACCTTGGCCGCACTTTTGAAACTCTTTTCAAATTCGTTTCTGGCAAAAGCCGCCAGTTTCTTCCCTACAGCGATATACAAATCATAATACCCATCTTGGTGACCCGTTGTGAACTCGGCAACTGCCAAAATCCTCCGGCTTTCTTCGCAATCGCCGATCTTTTCCCCGTATCCGACAACCCTGATTCCCTTCCAACTCTTCCTTGCCACCATCTCCTTTTCGAATGTCTTGAAATCCATTTCATCCTCCCACAGAGATTTGAAACCCAAAATTAATGAGAATTCCCTTGACTGCCTGGACCGTTTCCAGCTTGTTGGCCTTCCGCTCCGCAAGTAACTTTCCAACGACACCTACAGCAATTTTCATGGATTCGTCGGCAACTTCTAACAAGATTTCCTCTACAACCTCGTCAACGATCCGCTCCAGATCCGCTTCTGTCTTCTTGACCGGCATAGCCGCGGAATCAACCGTGTCTTCGATATCGGTGAAAAACTTCTTTGGCATAATGATCGGCTTTGTATACGCCTTTTTAGGCTTAACAACTTCGGCCGCTTGTTCGATCTTGAAATAAGCCTTGAATTCCTTCTCCCAGAGGTCCAGGAGCATAAGGTGAGCGGATTTGAAGGAATCGTCGTGCCGATGCCCCTTTATATGGGCCAACTCGTGAAGAATCGTGGAAACCCGTTCCCCGCTCAGGTGGACAATCATTCGCTTCTTATCTTTCCAAACCGTCGCGTTTCTTGCCACCGTAACCCTCTTGGTGTACTCACAACTGAAGAGCGGCCACCCCATCTTCTTGGAGACCAGTTTGCAAAGAAGATTCGCTTCACTCTCGTTTAGATGGATCATCTTGGTTGGGTGCCCCGCAAGGCTGTGATGCTCTCCCCTACTCTTGCCGGATTTCATCGCTTTATTCTCCGTCATAGCCTCCTCCTATTCCGATAATCGATTGATTGAAATACCAATCAGAAGATCCATTCCGGTTGGATCTTCCTCAGACGCTTCAAATCAATAAAGTTGCTTGTGAAACGATTTGCCGCAACGGGCGCACGTTCCCGCCATACACCCACTGTCTGGTCCGCCATAACTTTCGTCTATCCACTTGTGACCGAATTTGTTGCAGACCTTGGTCAGAATGGCTATTTTGATAAGCCACCCGATGGTGTAGAAGAAGTTTGTGAAGAGCAGAATCCTATAAGGAAGCTTGCTGCCCATCGCATACTTGTCCGCCGCTGCGTTGAAAGAGATTTCCTGAAAAAATTCTTTTGCGTTCATCGTCTTTCTCCTTTCGTCTCGTAAGTGTCGCGCTTTTCAGATCCTTGATTTGATATAGCGCCGGGAGATTTTTCAATCTCCCACAGGATCTATCGCTGAAGTATCATCCAGCATTAACCTACACCGTGGCCAGCCATCTTGTATGTAGGATTTGGGTGCCTCTCCGTTTCCTATCCGGAGTGTTCCTGCCCCCGTTCTCTTTAGTGTTTTGAAAAGCGCTTCCGCTTTCTCCGTATTCTTGGGCGGGATTGGTCCTGCTCGCCTTTGTTCGCTGCTCCCCGTCTATTTTCAATCGGCTTTCTATCGATGACCTTTGGTTGCCGTTCCCTTTGTTTTCTCCTTTCTTGATGCTAGTTTACCGAAATCTAAAGAGAAGTCAAGGAATTTTTTAAAGGATTTTTAAAAATCTTTTAAAACTCAATCGAAACGAGGATTTAGAACAGAAAATATTTTTCTACCCAGGACGATACTAAAGGAAGAAAAGGCCATCTTTCGGAACCGATGGCCTTAACTTATTGATATGATTATTGATTTACGAGAATTTTTTAAAAGAATCTTCGAAGATGGGAAAGGATCATCATAAATGGTTATAATACAAGGAGAATTACCAGAGCGCCAACCCCGATTCCGCCCAGGAATATTTTGGCATTATCGAAGAAAGACGGCTTGGCCGCGTCCACCTGTTGTTTCCAGATCTGGTCCTTGGCGACACTGATCTGATTCTTCATTTCGATCATATTTTTGCTCACCTCATCGATCTGTTTGTAGACCTCGATTTGGTCTTGCAACAACTGGATCGTTCCCTTCAGAATCGTCAGCTGTTGTTTCAGCTCTTCACTTCCCTCTGCGGCGACAACCAGCTGTTGCTCTGCGATTTTCGCCCTCTCCAGATCAACAACGATCTTCCCGGCCGTCCCTTCGTCAAAACAGATTTCCTCCGCGCTACTGCTTTGGGGGAAGAGGAGTGCGATCAAGAGCAATAAAACGATCCCGAATCTCAGTATTGCTTTTTGGTGGGGGGACATCTCTTTTCTCCTTTTCAAGATCGCTGTATTTCTTCGCCAGCGTCTCATATTTCGCTTCAGAAACTTTTAGCCTTGATTTGAAATCATTGATTTGTCTGTTTTGAGTCAAGATTGTCTCTTCCTTCGCCTTTAACGTCCTCTCATATTGATCTTTCAACGTCTGCCCAATTGTGGAATCGATAACCGCTGGGGCATCAATCGGCTTGGGAGAAGAGGGCCAAAGCCATATGGCCAAAGCGATAATCGAAGCCAGAATGATAACCCCCTTCACAACTGCCCCTTTGTTTTTTTTGATCCATTCTTTCATCACCAATACCTCATTTGATCTGGCCCACGTCGGTATTCATTCCCATACCTTGCAATCTTTTTCGAATAATCATAATTCACTTCACAAAGGTCCAGCACGCCCCATTTCATTTTGATCTTCTTGCGCTGGCACGAAAGTTTCATCAAATCCCAATCAAGAATCTTTGCCCGTTGATACTCCGCAAACAAGGTTCCTTTTCCCCCGTTGTAAATCTGAGCATCTATCCATAAAGGTTTATCCTTTGCCCAATTCTCAATCCTATGAATCCGATACATATAGAAAGCTTGCATACAGATAGCATGTTGTGGGTTGTAAGGATCTAGCGTCTGGCCCATCAATGATTGAATGTAGGTGGAAGTCCGTGGCATAAATTGGGCAACTCCTTGCCCAGCATCGAAGGCGGTTGCATTGGACCGGCAAGCCGACTCCGTTTTGAGCTGACCAACCCCGTACCAATATGGATACATCATCCCAAATTGTTTCGTGTATTCTATCCTGACGTCATTAACCAAAAGGGCGCAACGATCCGCCGCCCAGGCAGGGAGAGAGAAAAAGACAATGATTATGATCAAGACATTTTTCAAGGCTTATTATCCCCCAGAGGAAATCGCATGGATCACAATCATGTAAATTCCCAGAAGGAATATGACCCCAGCCCAATTCTTCTCCCTGATCAATATCTCAAGATCAAGATAGTGCCATTTCCAATGCCGGAATATATCGACAAGGAGAAGTCCCCAGAGCGCCCCGTTGGTCTTAACGACAAACAATGCCAGCATGTTGGTCAAAGATCCGGCCTGTTCCGCCTCCTCCTTGGTCGATGGCAAGAGAAAGGAAAGGGAAAACATAACTGCCATGACTGCGATTTCAACCCAGATCCGCTTCGCTTTTTTGAATAATTTCTCAAACATTGTTTATTCTCCGTCAGAAATAATCACCCCTGTTGTTTCCAGCACGCATTGTCCACTGCTGCAATGAATTTGATGTTTATGCTTGTTGATACGATTCCACTTTTCTCCGCTTTCCCTCTTATAATCATCAATATTTATTTTTTTATGTATCTCGCTTTGAACCGAAGTCACACATTGCTCGATTCGCCCAACGGTTTTCTTCAATTCATTATGTCTTTCAATCGCCCCTTCCTGCCATATTTTGAGCGATTCAGCTGCGCTTTTATCCTTTGAAATGATAAGCCGCTTTATGTACCAACCAAGTGTTGGAATTCCGATCACCGAAATCACAGCAAAGACCAAACTCAGCAAAAGAGATTCTATGGAAACCGTAACTGGAGTGGATGGGATGGCGGAAAGCATTTTTGAATCCTCCTGACCTTTTTATTTAATCATTAATCAACATTTTATAGATTTCTTCTTCACTCACATCCAGCCCATAATTCGTCGCAATCGCACAGGCGTAGTCTCTCCGGTATTCATCCGATCCGTTGGCTGGTGGATACTTTAACTGTTCTCTGTATGCCTTCAACTCAGACCATAACCGATACTTTTTGACGCATAGATAAAGCAATCCATGAAGTCCAAGAGTGATCCAAAAATAATTGACATGGATTTTTTCGTGCTCAAGGATGCCAGCATCATCCCGGTACTTTGGGCGAATCCGGATCATCCAGGCGCGGGAGTAGCCGCCTTGCCAATCGGGCATGTTGTCGGTGTATTTTAACGAGTAGATCATGGCAGCTCCTTATGGTTGGATGGCGGATTTCTTATTTACCGTCTGCCCAAAGACATCTTCTAATCGTGAATGACAAGACCGGCATAAAGTCATCCATGCTTCAGGTATGAGCATCTTATAGTTCTTCGGGTTAAGGACGTTGTGCATATCGAAATGAGAATTTCCAAAAGCCTTATTGTACGCTTCTATTTCTATTCCACATCCTTTACACGAATCCTTCATGAACAATTCAGCAGCTTTCTCATGCCAATAGGCATAAGTGCCACCTACCCACTTGGGAGATTTTTCTGCGGTCTTCCCATGCCAGAAATTGCGTTCACCGGAATTGACTATACTGAGGTTATGTCTAAAGGCATCACTTCTCACCTTTCCTATATTCGCTATCCCCAAATTACGGCAATGTTATTCTGAACGAATGTGCAACTTCAAGGAATCACCAGACTTACGCGCTACTTCTGGTCGGCACATCGGAGGGGAAACCTTGGCATTGTGGCCAGTAATAAACTTACGCGGTCTCCACTGTATATCAAATCTTTCGAGTGCCTCACCGCAACCACAAGCGCATTTGATAATCTCTTGCTGCCTGTTTAATTTTCTCATGTCTCAATCCCCGTCACATAGAGGCTGTATGCCGACCAGTTGGCGTCTTCCACATCAATGTACATATCTCCGTTGGCATCACATTTTACTTCATATCCAGATGATACAGGGCCAGCCGCAACCTGAGAAATAAGGTGGCTGTTCACGACCCCGGATGAAGTGCAGAGCTTCAAATATTTTGCCGCCGCAGAGTTTGTCCCGATATGGTAGCCGTAAACTTTTTTGACACCCTTGCCAATCTTCCCATCGCTTGCAGCTTCCAAGTTGATTGTGGCGTCGGCAGGCACGGCAGCACTATATCCAGTCAGAACGAAGGGAGTCTGGTATCCGATACGCTCGTTTCCGATTGGAGCGAAATTCCCTTGCCCACAATAACTTCCCAGTACGAGCATGGGTTGGGAGAAGTAGGCGGTTTTTCCGGATGTAGTGTTTTCCAAGCTGATGCAGGTTTGCGTAGATGCGGAGGCCACTGTAAAAGTAACTTCTATCCATTGCCAGCCAGCCACACCGGTATGGAAAGAGCTATATCTCCACCCATTAACAGAATCATAAGCACCAAGCCGGGCATGGGAAGCATCGGTAGCGTATATCCATGCGCCTATGGTAGCTGTTCTGCCTGCAAATCTTTTCAAATGATTTGGTTCAGTAGATGTAACGGGCCACTTGCAGCTATCATTTGCTGCACCAGAGTTCATCTTAAGTGTGTAAAAGCTGCCATCTTTTGTATAAGTTGAATCGTTATGCTGCCTAAATATATCAAGGGTTGAATCTTTTTCCCACCCATCCGGAGCCAAGGTATCCGCCGCGACGTATCCGGGGGTGACTTCGTAGAGGGTGACGGAGTCGAAGAGCATGGTGCCTGCGGTGGCGGTGTTTTTCCATAAATAGATAAGGGTTGTTGTGCCTGTAGCTTCAAATACGGTGCTCGCCATTACCCATGATGCTGATGATGCTCCTACTATTGCGGCAATTTGTGTAGCGCCATTCTTAACAACGACATCATATTCCTCGTTACCCGATGTTCCAGACTTTACATACGCTGACACATAATATAATTTCCCCGGAACCGTAGTCACCTGTTGATACGCATGTTGGCCACTATTACCAACTCTTGTAATTTCGAGACAGTTACCAGTCTTCCCTCCGGCTACACTTGCAAGGGTAGAATCACCAGCCGTCCACCCCGTAGTCGCACTATCAAACCCACCATTGGTCAGCAGATTATTAACCAGCGCAGCGTTTGCCCCATCAGTCACCGGAGCCGCACCACCCACAGCTTCAACCAACGTGCTCCCGCTCATCGCCTTCCATTCGGTGTTGGAGAGGAGGTTTTGAAGAGAAAATAACCTGACTGGCGTTTGCAATATCCATCGACCCGCGCCCGGTGTACCGACAACAGGAGTAATTACATTCAACCCATCATCGGTCAATCCAGAATCGGCATCATACATATATGGAAAAAGAACTCCGCTTTCATAAACTGAACATGGATCTCCATCCGCAAGTAGATGACCATTGGAATCAGGGGTGGATGCGCTAATCCCATCCATTGCCGTCGCACCGCCACCCGTCTTCAATAATTTGATGTATACTTGCCTTGGCGTAGTCATTTGCTCTCCTCCATTTTGGCTTTGAATTCTCGCCCTTGATTTACAATAGATTCAACGTATGATTGATATTCATTCCAGCCGGTATCATCGCCGGATAACTTGAGCCGCATGAGTTTGTTTTCATCGCTGAGAGAATACTTTTCCGCTATTAATTGCCTCGTAACGGCATTGACATCTTCAGGGGTGGATACGACCCGGCCTTGGTAGAGTTTCGCTGCTGAGAGGTCAGGGATTGATTTATTCCAGCCTATTTGATTGCCATCCTTGTCGATAATTGGATCTGCAATGTCATCGGTCCATTTGGTATCGAATAAATGTTCCTTGACGCCTGTAACTGAACCGTTGGAGCCTCGGAAATCGCGGCCTGACTGGATGCAATCACGGAGAAAATAGGTGATGGAGTCAGAACCTTTTTCGTGGATCGCACAGTTAGCCATGATCAGACCTCTCTTTTCAACAGCTTAATCGGATTCTTGCAGATTCCACATCGGGCCACGAGCGATACCGTCTCTTTGACATTATGCATGGGGAAAATGCGTGTTATCACAATCTCCCCCTGATCGGAATAGATGTCTCCCGTTTCCACCTTCTTACCGCCGCACACGGGGCAGGGGCAGACGTAGATTTCCGTTTTACCGAAACTGAGAATAATCTGCTCGTCTCCGTCATAAATAAAAGTGTTCATTACACATCCTGTCCCGTTACAGCATTCCCTGTTCCACTATCGGCAATACTTGTCCCACAGTTATATGTGATGTTATCTCCGCCCTGATTGTTATTGCTGCCAGAACTTAAACTAATTCCCTTGTCTTTTGCGTTGTTATTCACCATATCAATATTATTCCCTGCAATAACATTCCTTGATGACTGAAAAAGGTTTATTCCATATCTACTAAATGTATTATCTAAATTTGATATTTTTATACTATTCCCTTTTATCGTCCCATCACTTCCAACATACCAAAAAATACCATAAGCAGATAATGAAGTATTCACATTTAAGGTTATTTTATTACTAATGGCCTCGTTTCTGTCCGCTAGAGCATAAGATGATGTATTTTGAATCCCGATAACAAATGCATCGGCTCTTGTTGGATTCATAACAATATCATTTTCTGATATAATGGATTCCCCTCCACTCAATAAAATGGCAGTA
>Ga0172381_10000141_pt1 | contig 83571 bp, 78 predicted proteins | sample Leawel6488metaG_FD_119754 | JGI IMG/M metagenome (GOLD analysis project Ga0172381, IMG submission 119754) | Leachate microbial communities from a municipal landfill in Southern Ontario, Canada - Leachate well 64-88 metaG | ecosystem: Engineered > Solid waste > Landfill > Unclassified | place...
AAAACAGGCGATTTTCCTGTGGCAGAGAATGTGGCTGATAGAACACTGGCTTTGCCGTTTTATAATAACCTTACAGAAAAAGAAATTGATTTTGTGGTTAAAAATTTAAATGAAGCACTAAAAAATGTTTAATCCATTTAAAAGGACATCATTAACCAGAACATTATTTTTTATTGCAGCTGATGTTGTTTCTGTGGCACTTTCAATTTGGCTGGCTTTCTTATTTAGGTTTGACAGCAGTATACCTGCGCGTTACTTCCCGTTTATTTATTGGATGATTTTGGCGGCTGCAATTTTTGTAGTGCTGGTTTTTCACTTTCAAAAATTATACTCCTTTTCTTGGTCATACGTTTCAACAAACGAATTAATTTCTTTGTTTAAGGCCACAACAATAGCTTTTATATTTTTGTCTGTTGCTATTTACATATCTTACCATTTTCCGCATTTTGTCAATTTCCCGCGTTCTGTGATTTTTATGAGCTATATTTTGGTTTTTGTTTTTTCAGGAGGAGCGCGTTTTTCAAAAAGGGTTTATTTGCGCGCCTATGGCCAAAAAGCATTATCTGGCAAAAATAAAACCATAATAGTGGGGGCGGGGGATGCCGGAGAGCAAATTCTAAGGAGCATTATTTCTTCCAGTAAAAATCCTTATTATCCTATAGGATTTGTGGATGACAATCCAATAAAAAAAGGAGTTGTAATACACGGCTTAAGGGTTTTGGGGAAGGTTTCTGATATTCCGCATTTAGCAAAAACTTATCAAATAAATCAGCTTATAATTGCTTTGCCTTCAGCCGGCAGAAAAAAAATAAAGGAAGCTGTGGACTTTGGAAAAGAGGCCAATATTTGGAAAATTAAAATAGCTCCTCCATTGTCTGAAATAATAAGAGGACAAGTATCTTTTAAAAATTTAAAAGACATTGAGGTAGAAGATTTGCTGGGTAGAGAACAGGTGGTTTTAGACACTAAAAGTATTGAAAATTTTATTAAAAACAAAATAGTTTTGGTTACCGGAGCAGCTGGGTCTATTGGGTCAGAATTATCGCGCCAGGTTGCAAAATTTAATCCTAGTCTTATTGTTTTGCTGGATCAGGATGAGACAGGGATTTTTAATATTTCCAATGAATTGGGTAGAGATTTTCCAGGGTTAAAAATACAAAGGGTGATAGCAGATATTACTGATAAAGATAAAATTGGCCAAGTTTTTGAAAAATTTGAACCCAAAATAGTTTTTCATGCGGCAGCTTATAAACACGTTCCTTTAATGGAGGAAAATGTGGATGAGGCGGTTAAAAATAATATTTTTGGTACGAAAATATTGGCTGAAGTAAGCCTGGCCTCTGGAGTCGAAAAATTTATTTTAATTTCTACGGACAAGGCGGTAAACCCAACTTCTGTTATGGGAGCTACAAAAAGAGTGTGCGAAATGATTTGCCAAAAATTAAATAAGGAAAACAAAACTAAATTTATCTCTGTGAGGTTTGGAAACGTATTAAACAGCAGGGGAAGCGTCATTCCCACGTTTCGGGAGCAAATTAAGCGCGGGGGTCCTGTGGAAGTGACTCATCCAGAAATGAAAAGATATTTTATGCTTACCTCTGAAGCGTGCCTTCTAGTTATGCAGGCGGGAGCTATGGGGAAAGGAGGAGAAGTCTTTGTTTTAGATATGGGAGAGCCGGTAAAAATATATGATTTGGCAAAAGAAGTAATAAGATTGTCGGGCTTGGTGCTAGATGAAGATATAGCCATTGTTTTTACAAAGCCTAGACCCGGGGAAAAACTTTTTGAGGAAATGCTTACAGCAGAAGAGGGTACTACAGCTACACAAAATAAAAAAATATTTATGGCAAAACTTTCAGAAAGTAATTTAGATAATTTAGAGGAAAAGTTGGGAAATCTTAAAAAAGTAGCTTTAGATTCTGAAAGGGAGACAATTATCAACATTTTATCTGATACAGTTCCTATGTTTGGATTAGCAGACAAAAAGACCTAATTTTGCCAGTTTTTGGATTTTTGTGATAAGATAAAACAATATTGTTGAAATATAGACATGACACTATTAAAGCATAAAAAATTTATTTTTCTGGCAGGGATACTCCTGTTTTTGTTTTTGGTATCTAATGCGTATGCCGCTAATGTGGGCGATATTGTAAATTTTAATATAGAAAAAAGTTTTGACGTTTCCAACAGGGATAGGGCGCCTTCTTCTTTGGTTAAAATTACCAACAGCCTTTACTTTTACATTGAAAAATCTTGGTGGGATGCGCAAACTCCACAGAAACAGGAGGATATTTTAACAAGCTTAAATAGTTTGTCTGACGAGTTTGATTCTAATATTTATCCAAAGCTGACTTCCACTTTTGGATTTGAAATGAGTCCTGGCATTGATGGAGATAGAAAAATTACTGTTTTATTTACTCCTATGAACAGCGCCGAGGGTGGGTATTTTAATACAGCAGATGAATATGAAAAGCTACAAATTACAACCTCCAATGAAAGAGAAATGGTTTATTTGTCAGTAGATGAGCTGGGCACCTCCCAGGCAAAAGTTGTGTTGGCTCATGAGTTTATGCACTTGATTACTTTTAACCAAAAAAATAAAATATTTGATATAGAAGATGACACTTGGCTAAATGAAGCCAGGGCTGATTACTCTTCTACTTTTCTTGGTTATGATGATGTATATGAAGGTTCTAATCTTCAGCAAAGGGTAAGGGACTTTGTTGCCAATCCTACAGATTCACTTACAGAATGGACAGGTACCAAATATGATTATGCTATTGCCAATTTATTTGCTCATTATTTGGTAGACCATTATGGCATAAGTGTTTTGGCAGAATCTTTAAAATCTAAATATATTGGAGTATCCAGTATAAATTATGCGCTTTCAAGACTAAGCCTAAAAGACGATTTTAAAAAGATTTTTACAAATTGGACCATAGCTTCTGTGATAAACAATTGTTCTACCAATACTAATTATTGTTATTTAAATGGGAATCTCAAAAGTTTGAGAATTTCTCCAACGCTTAACTTTTTGCCTATTACCGGAAATGTTTCTCTTTCTGTAGCCAATGTCACAAAAAACTGGCAAGGTAACTGGCTTAAGTTTATAGGTGGCAATGGAGATTTGGAACTAGGATTTTCTGGATTAAAGGGGCTGAATTTTCAAGTACCATATATAATAGAAGATTCTTCTGGGTCTCAAACAATAAAAATGCTGACTTTAGATGAAGACCAAAAAGGTAAGATTAGTGTGGCTAATTTTGGGAAGGACTATAAGTCTATTATAATTATCCCATCCCTGCAGTCAGAAATATCTTCGGCAGTAGGGGAAGGAACCAGCTATCCTTTTACTTATTCAGTTTCTATTACTGGCGAGGAAGCTTCAGGTGAGCAGGCGTTAATCCAAAAGCTTCTAGATCAGATAGCTTATTTGAAAGCAGAGATAGCTAAGCTTTTAGGTTATCCAGTAGATCAGCAAACTGTATGCGGACAATTAAACACAAATCTTTCTATGGGTGACTCTGGAAGTAGCGTAAAATGCTTACAAACCTTTTTAAAGTCTCAGGGATCTGATATTTATCCTGAAGGCTTGGTAACAGGATATTTTGGAAACTTAACTAAAGCTGCAGTGACAAAATTTCAGCAAAAGTATGCTTCTGAAATACTGAGTCCATTGGGATTGTCCTACGGTACAGGATATGTGGGGGCTTTAACCAGAGTAAAAATAAATCAGCTTGGTGGGTAGTTACATAAAATATGGTTAAAAAAATATCTGAGCAACTGAAAGGAGTAAAAGAAAATGTTTTACTTAAAGATTTTACCAGTTATAAAATTGGCGGACCAGCCAAATATTTTTTTGTTGCAAAAAATTCAGTCGACTTGATAAAAGCTCTAAAAATAGCCCATGAGTTCAAACTTCCCGTGTTTATTTTGGGCGGAGGAAGTAACTTACTTGTTTCTGATAAAGGGTTTAAGGGGTTGGTTATTAAAATATCTATTTCACAAATTGAAATTAAAGGCAAAACAGCTTACGCAGGTGCTGGTGCCAATTTAACCAAAATAGCTTATGCTTCAGCTGAAAAAGGGCTTTCTGGATTAGAATGGGCAGCAGGCATACCCAATGCCACCGTGGGGGGGGCAATATATGGTCATGCTCAGGCCTTTGGGGACAGGATATCAGATGTAGTAAAAAGCGTCCAAGCTGTAAATTTAAAGACTTTGAAAATTGTAGAACTGTCAAAAAAGCAATGTAAATTTTCTTTGAAAAATAGCATTTTTAAAAAAGATAAAAATTTAGTAATTATTTCTGCTGTTTTGGAGTTCAAAAAAAAGAATCTTGCCAAAATAAAAGAAAAGATAAAAGAGAATCTAAAATACAGAAAATCCAGACATCCTATTAAGTTCCCTTCCGCAGGGTCCAGCTTTGTTAATCCTGAGATAAGAATAAAAAACAAAAAACTTTTAACCAAATATCCAGAATTGGTCCAGTATAATGAAAGAGGCTTAATACCTGCAGGGTATTTGATAACCAAATGTGGCTTAGCCGGCAAAATGTCTGGTAACGCACAGATTTCAAAAATGCATGCCAATTTTATAATTAATCTGGGGGGAGCTAAAGCCGAAGACGTTTTAAAGCTTTTAGCCATGGCAAAAAGTAAAGTAAAAGATAAGTTTGGTATTAGCTTAGAACAAGAAGTCCAAATGGTGGGTTTTTAACGTATTATATAATAGAAGATTTAAAATTTAATATATTTAGTCAATATGAAAATAGATATTAAAACAAAAAATTTAGAATTAACACAGGCTCTACAAAATTTTACTGAAAAAAAGTTTTATACATTAACAAAATTTATACAACTTCTAAAAAAAGACGAAGAAAAAAATACATTAGCCGAAGCGCTAGTGGAACTGGAGCGAGAAACAAATCATCATAGGAAAGGAGGTGTTTATATTGTAAAATGCCGAATACAATTTCCTGGAAGAAGCTTGATGGCAGAAGTCAGGTCTGATGACCTGTTAAAGGCCATTGTGGCCGCCAAAGATGAAATGAAAATGGAAATTGAAAAGTATAAATTCAAAAAAACCGATGTCCGCAGAAGGGAGCAGAGAAAACTAAAGCAAGAAGCGGCCATTTAAAAGTATTCATAAACAAGAGAGTCGCATTGAATAAATGCGATTTTTCGTATAATCTTATATATATGAGCTTTTTAAGCAAGATTTTTGGAGATTCCAACGAAAAATTTGTAAAGGAACTTCATCCTACAATTGAAAAGATAAATTCTTTTTCCGCCTCAGACGGACTAGCTTTAAACTGGGAGCCAAAGGCTAAGACTGCTGAGTTTAAAGAAAGACTGGTTAAAGGAGAAACCCTGGAAGATTTGTTACCGGAGGCTTTTGCGTTGGTTAGAGAGACAGCGAAAAAGACATTAAACCAACGTCATTTTGACGTACAACTGGTCGGAGGTATTGTTTTGCATCAAGGTAAAATAGCTGAAATGAGAACAGGAGAAGGAAAGACATTGGCAGCTACTTTGCCAGCCTACTTAAATGCTTTGGAGGGCAAAGGGGTGCATATTGTAACCGTAAACGATTATTTGGCTAAAAGAGATATGGTTTGGATGGGTCAAATTTATGGAGCCTTAGGCTTAGCTACCGGATGTGTTACAAATGAAGGAGGATTTATTTATGACGAAAATTTTAAAAACGAGCCAGAAGAAGACAAGCTTAGAGATCAAATAGGCAGTTTTAAAGTGGAACAAGATTTTTTAAAGCCATGCTCAAAAAAAGAAGCTTATGCAGCAGATATTACCTATGGAACCAATAACGAATTTGGGTTTGATTATTTGAGAGACAACATGGCTTATGATGTAAATCAGCAGGCTCAGAGAGGGCATAATTTTGCTATTGTAGACGAAGTAGACTCTATATTAATAGACGAGGCACGGGTCCCTTTAATTATTTCTGGTCAGGAAGAAGAGGCCACAGAAAAATATTATAACTTTGCCAAGGTCGTATCCCCACTAGAAAAAGGAAAAGACTATGAGCTGGATGAAAAAGTAAAAACAGTTAGCTACACAGAAGAAGGGCAAAACAGGGTTGTAAAAAATTTGGGTTTTGACCCATGGCTGGACAATGACATCATTACCACTCACCAGCTGGAGTCTGCATTGAAAGCAAAAGCATTGTTTTTAAAGGACAGAGATTACACTGTAAAAAATGGTGAGATTTTAATTATAGATGAGTTTACCGGCAGGATTTTACCTGGCAGAAGGTGGTCTGCTGGATTACACCAGGCAGTAGAGGCAAAAGAAGGTGTTATGGTAAAACCAGAATCTATTACCATAGCCACTATAACTTTTCAGAACTATTTTAGAATGTACAAAAAATTATCTGGTATGACAGGAACTGCTGTAACTTCTGCTGAAGAGTTTGACAAGGTTTATAAGCTGGAGGTTGTGGTAATTCCTACAAATAAGTCAATTGCCAGGCAGGATTTTTCTGACAAGGTTTTTAAATCTGAAAATGGAAAGTTTACAGCTGTAGTGAAGGAGATTGAAGAGCTCAATAAAAAAGGCCAGCCTATTTTAGTAGGTACAAGATCTGTAGAAAGAAATGAATATTTGGGTAGAATGCTTGAAGCAAAAGGAATATCCCATAATATTTTAAACGCAAAAAATCACGAAAGGGAAGGAGAAATTGTGGCACAAGCCGGTAGGAGAGGAGCTGTGACCATTGCCACAAACATGGCGGGCCGTGGAGTGGACATTGTTTTGGGTGGTAATCCGGTAAACAGTGAGGAGGCTCAAAAAGTTAAGGAGTTGGGCGGGTTACATGTAATGGGTACAGAAAGGCATGATGCCAGAAGAATAGATAACCAGTTAAGAGGAAGGTCTGGTAGGCAGGGTGATCCTGGAACTACGCAATTTTTTGTTTCACTGGAAGATGACTTGATGAGGATTTTTGGAGGAGACAGAATTAAGGGAATGATGACAGCTTTAAAAGTTCCCGAAGACGAGCCCATACAAGCCAAAATGATTTCAGGAGCCATAGAATCTGCGCAAGAGAAAATAGAAGGGTTTAACTTTGATGCCAGGCACCATTTGCTGGAATATGATGATGTTATAAATAAACATAGGGAGATTATATACAAAAAAAGAGATGAGTTTTTGGCGGGGAAAGATTTGAAAGAAAAGGTTTTAGAGACTTTAAAGAAGGCGGGATTCACAGAAGAGGACTACAATAAAAAAGAGAAGGAATTGGGAGAGCAGATGTTTGGAGTTGAAAGATTTGTCTGCCTGAAGGTTTTGGACACTCTTTGGCAAGAGCATTTGTCTTATATGGATCATGTTAGAGATTCTGTAAGATTACGGGCATATGGAGGTAGAGATCCACTAGTGGAATATAAAAATGAAGGGCATAAAGCTTTTCAGCAATTATTGGCGACCTTAGAGGCCAATATTGCAGATAATATACTTAAAGCCGGCATAAATAAAAATGCCCAACGCCCAATGCAGTCAAAACCGGTAGAATCTGGGAAAAAAGAAATTGGTAGAAATGACCCATGCTGGTGTGGTTCGGGTAAAAAATTCAAAAAATGCCATGGAAAATAATATCGACAAAGAAACTTTTGAAAAAGAAATGGCAATATGCCGAGAGTTGTCTAAAAAGAATAATGGAAGGTGCAACTGGGGTGAATGTGAAAAATGCGGCGTTATTCCCTTGCTATATAAATTAGGAAAAGGGAGGCTGTATGAAGACAAGGAAGAAATTAAAAAAATAAAAAAATCTGTGTTAAATGAATTATGAGAATTATAGGACATTTGGATATGGATGCATTTTTTGCCTCTATAGAGGAGGCAGACAATCCTCATTTTAAGGGCATGCCTATTGCCGTTGGTTCTGACCCCAGGAACGGAGAGGGCAGAGGTGTTATTTCTACTGCAAATTATAAGGCTAGGGAATATGGCATACATTCTGCTTTGCCTGTTTCAAAAGCTTGGCAATTATCTGAAAAAGCTGCGGCAGAAGGGAAGCCAGAAGTGGTTTTTCTGCCAGTAAATATGGAAAGATATTCAGAAATTTCTAATCAGGTTTTTCAAATTATAAAAGAATACTCAAAGCTCGTGGAACCCGCCAGTATTGACGAGTTTTATTTTTCTTTGGATTTTGCTAAAAATTATAAAGAAGCGGAAGAAATTTGTAAAAAAATAAAAAAAGAAATAAAAGAAAAAATTAAAGTTACATGTTCTGTGGGTATTGGGCGCAATAAACTTATTGCCAAAATTTCAGCAGGTACGGAAAAACCCGATGGTCTAACTGTTGTAAAAGACAAGGATTCTGAAAAATTTTTAGAGACTCTACCTATAAGAGAAATCCCAGGCATAGGTCCAAAAACAGAACTTTTATTAAATAAAGAAAATGTTAAAATAGTAAAAGACTTGAAGAAAATTTCAAAAGAAAAATTAAAAGAACTTTTGGGCAAGTGGGGAGAAGATTTGTACAACAAGGCAAGAGGAGTTGATGAGTCATTAATTGTTGAAGACAGGGATGTAAAGTCTATTGGGGAACAAGCCACATTTCAGCATGACACGTTGAGCGCTATATATATAGGAGAAGCTTTTGAAAATCTCTGTAAAAATGTTTTTAATAGGTTCAAGGAAAGCGGGTTTAAAACTTTTAAAACTATTGCCATTACGGTTCGTTTTTCTGGATTTGAAACAAAAACTTCAGCTAAAACCTTAAAGAACCCCACTGCCAGCGAAAAAGACTTTAAGCTGGAGGCGCTAAAACTTTTATTGCCTTTTCTAGATAAAAGGAAAAATCCAAAATTAAAATCTATAAGGCTTATAGGAGTAAGAGTTGAAAAATTTGATGTTAAAGAACTAACTTTAGGAATATGAAAAAAATATTTATTTTTATATTTGTGCTGGTAGCCGGTTTTGTGGCGGGGTTTTATTTAAAGGACAGTGCAATACGGCTGTATAATGATTTTAATAAAAAAGTTGAAAATTTTCATAAAAACGAATTTGGGCTTTTGGAAAAAGAGCTTGGCGAGAAGATTTTGGCCCCATTGCCGTTAAACATAGGAGGGAAGGATACACAAGTTGTTTTGGTAAAATCTAAAATTATTTCAGAAACAAATTTACAAAGACAGGAAAACGGTAGCCTGCCACCTTTAAAAGAAAATACGCTTTTAGATCAAGCGGCCGCCGCTAAAGCAAACGACATGTTTACCAAGCAATATTTCGAGCACGTTTCGCCATCCGGTATAGACCCAGGAAAACTGGTAAGTGGATATGGATATACATATATTTTAGCAGGAGAGAACTTAATTTTAGGAAATTTTTCAAGTGAAAAAGACGCGGTTCAAAATTGGATGGACAGTCCAGGGCATAGAGCAAATATTCTGAACAACAGATATACAGAAATTGGAGTGGCTATAATTAAAGGAACGTATAACGGACAAACGGTTTGGATTGGTGTCCAGGAGTTTGGGCTCCCATTATCTGCATGTCCTCAGCCCGATGATAATCTGAAAAATCAAATTGATGCTGATAAAGCCAAGTTAGATTCTATGTCTATTCAAATAGACGCGGGTAAAAAACAAATCGACGAGACTAGCCCAAGATCTTCAGCCTACAGCCAAATGCTGGACGATTATAATCAGTTAGTGGCACAGTACAACTCTCTGGCTGAACAGACTAAAACAAATGTCACAAATTATAATAACGAGGTAAACACCTTTAATTCATGTGTGACAGAAAACTAAAATGAAAATTCTGATTGGGACAAATAATCTAAATAAATTTGATAAATTTAAAATAGCTTTTGAGGCTTACGCTCCAGAAATTAAGCTATTTAAACCATCTGATTTAGGTATAAAAGGCGATCACAAAGAAGATGCTGATACGCTTTTAGAAAACGCAACAAAAAAAGCTAAATTTTTTGGCGAGGAATCAAAGATGATGACAATTTCAGATGATACAGGAGTGTTTGTAGACGCTCTTGGTGGCGAACCAGGCATACATGCAAAACGCTGGCATGAGGGCACAGAACACGAGAGGTGCATAAAGCTGTTAGAACGCCTAAAAAATGTGCCGGATGAAAAGCGCACAGCTCACTATGGATGGGCATTTGCCGTTTATAATCCTCATAATAAAAAGTTGTGGACATTTGAATACAATTTAAATGGTTTTATGTCTAGTGAATTTAGAGATAGGGGCGGATTTGGATATGATAAAATGTTTAATTTACCGCAAGCAAATAAGCACTATTCTGAGCTTTCTAACGAAGAATTAAATGAGTTTGGCGGACGAGGGAGAGCAGTAAAGGAACTGGTTTTAAACACAAACTTTCTAAAATAATAATATGAAAATTGCAGTTGTTTCCGATACACACAATAATACGGCTACACTGGAAAAGGCTCTAGGCTGGATAGAAAAACAAAACATTCAGTTGATTTTGCATTGCGGAGATATTTCGAGCCAAGAATTCATTGATTATGCAAAAAAATATTTTGATGGGGAGATAAAATATGTGAAGGGAAATGCTGACCACGATATAAGAAATATTCCAGACAGTGACACTTTGGAGGTCGGCGGGAAAAAAATTGGAATTGTGCATTATCCTAATGAAGCAAAAAGAATGGCGAAGTCAGGTAAGTACGACATTGTATTTTATGGTCATACCCACAGGCCTTGGGACGAAAAAGTCGGGGAGTGTCACATGGTAAATCCTGGCGAGCTGGCTGGACAGTTTTACAAACCAACTTTTGCGGTGTACGACACTGATAGTGGCACACTGGAACTTAAGATTCTAGAAAAGTTATAAACACATAGGACTTGATTATTTCTGGGATTTGGGTATAATAGTTATATTACTTTAACTTATCTATGCAACAAAAATACTATATATTTATTGCGGTTTTAATCTTGGCTGTTTTGGCCGGGACTTTTTCTTACCCGGGTTATTTTAATAACACAGTAGACTACTTAAATAATAAGATGTCCTGGACGTTGCCTCATTTCCCTGAAAAGCCTTATGTATTAGGGCTTGATTTACAAGGAGGAGTGCAACTGGTTTACCAGGCTGATTTGAGCGGAGTGGAAGATCCTTCAGGAGCTATGTCGGGTTTGAGAGACGTTATTGAAAGAAGAGTAAATATGTTTGGAGTATCAGAACCCGTTGTCCAAATACAGGGGCAGGATAGGTTACTGGTAGAATTACCAGGAGTCACAGATGTCCAACAGGCCATTCAAATGATAGGTCAGACACCATATTTGGAGTTTGACGAGGAAAGGACGCCAGAGGAAACTCAGCAAATTTTGGATAAAATAAAAGAAATACAAGATGTCCAAAATAATGGTGGAGATATTACATCAGTTGATAATTGGCAATTGGCTTTGCAAAATCCGTATTTTAAACCTACAGAGCTAACCGGAAAATATTTACAAAAAGCCACAGTAGTTTTTGACCAGACTACCTACAAAGCCCAAATACAATTAAAGTTTGATTCTGAAGGAGCTAAAATTTTTGAGGATGTTACTGGCAGAAATATACAAAAACCTTTGGCAATATTTTTAGATGGAACTTCTATTATAGACACAAATGGAGATGGCAAAATTGACGGGCAGGATTTGTATGCGCCTACGGTGCAAAATAAAATTACTGGAGGAACAGCGGTTATAACAGGTGACATAAGCACCCAGACTGCCAACACAATAGCAAGCAGATTAAACTCAGGAGCTTTGCCTGTAAAAATTGGTGCTCCTATTTCTCAAGAAACCGTAGGACCTACACTGGGTTCTGCTTCATTGGAAAAGTCTTTGGTAGCCGGACTTTATGGGCTTTTGGCAGTGGTTATATTTATGATTGTATTTTATAGATTCCCAGGTTTGCTGGCTTCTATAGCGTTGGTTATTTATGTTGGTTTGGTGTTATCACTGTTTAAATTGATTCCGGTGACATTAACATTGGCTGGTATAGGCGGATTTATACTTTCTATTGGTATGGCGGTAGACGCAAATATCCTTATATTTGCCAGAATGAAAGAAGAGATAAAAGCCGGTAGAGGATTGTCCTCGGCAATTGACGAAGGGTTCAAGAGAGCTTGGCCGTCAATTCGTGATTCAAACTTTAATTCCCTGATTGTCTGCGCAATTTTGTTTTTTGTGGCAACATCATTTATCAAAGGATTTGCATTCACTCTAGCCTTGGGTATTATTGTTTCCTTGTTTTCAGCAATATTTATAACAAGGATATTTTTACAAGTATTTGTGGGCCAGTGGGCTGAAAAAATTAAGTGGATTTTGTAAAAAATATGCAATTTAATTTTACTAAATATTCGTCAGTCTATTATATAATTTCAGGAATTTTGGTTGCAGCTACGATTGTTTCTCTGTTTGTTTTTGGGTTGAAGTTTGGCATTGAGTTTGTAGGAGGCAGTACTATGGAAGTCCAGTTCCAAAATCAAAGGCTTTCAAACGAGGAAATAACAAATACTCTAAGCACTTTTGACTTAGGAGATATTACCGTACAGCCCACAGGGGCAAATTCTGCCATACTGCAATTTAAAGGCGTTGACGAAGCCACGCATCAACAAATTTTGTCAGCAATAAATACTTTGTCACCAGTACAAGAAAAAAGTTTCCAATATATAGGACCATCAGTAGGTCAGGAGTTGAGAAATAAAACCGAACTTGCTATAGTGCTAGCTTTACTGGCAATTACATTGTATATAGCTTTTACTTTTCGCAAAGTGTCCAGACCAGTATCTTCGTGGAAGTATGGCATAACTTCTTTGATAGCTTTGTTTCATGATATTTTGATACCCATAGGAGTGTTTTCTGTACTTGGGCATTTTTATAATATAGAAATAACAGTCCCTATTATAGCGGCCTTACTGACCGTGCTGGGATTTTCTGTGCATGATACTATTGTTATCTTTGATAGGATTAGGGAAAACATTCTAAGAAGAGGCATGGGTGAATTTGAAGACACTGTAAACTGGAGCATTACTCAGACACTGGGCAGGTCTTTGAGCACTGTGTTCAGTACGCTGATAGTGCTTATTGCCATTTACTTTTTTGGAGGGGAAACCTTAAAATACTTTTCTTTAGCCCTGATAATAGGTATTACTTCAGGAGCATATTCTTCTATATTTATTGCTAGCCCGCTTTTGGTCACCTGGTATAAGTGGAGCGCCGGTAGGGAGGCTAAAATGGCCTCAAAGAAGAGGTAATTAGTAGGCTTACCAGACCCCCTTGACATTGTTTATTTTATATGATAAACTAACACAATAGGGTGAATACCCAAAATTCAATGAAAAATATTAACTATTCTCAAATTTACCAAAAATTTACTAAAAGTCTTAGCCCAAAAACTAAGGATATTTTTGATAGAAGGTTTGGCGTCAGGGCACCCTCTGGGTCTGGAAATCCAGAGACTTTAGAGGCTATTGGTAAGACATTTGGAATCACCAGAGAGAGAGTCCGCCAAATAGAGGAGGCTGGTTTTAATGTTGTTAGAAAAAACAATAAAGAGGTTTTAAACGCTATTTTTGCAGATTTTGAGAATTACTTTAACGAAAACGGAGGCTTTAAAAAAGAAGAGTCTGTATTAGAGGAATTGGGAGGGAAAAAGGCAAGGCCATATGTTTTGTTTTTGCTAACTTTGGGCAACCAATTTTCAAGAGTTTGTGAAAAGAAAGATTATCACTATTTCTGGTCTACACTTCCTGAAGCTCAAAATACAGTAAAAGCAAGCTTGGCATCTTTAGTTTCTGAAATGAAAAAAATTGGCAAGCCTATTTCTCAAAATGAATTTTATGCGCAAGTAGCCTCAAAGCAAGGCATTACAGAAAAAGGAGTAGCCTCATATCTTGAAGTTTCAAAAAGAATTCAGCCCAACAAAGAAGGCGCTTTAGGATTAGTAGAGTGGCCTGAAATAAAACCAAGAGGAGTAAAAGACAAAGCTTATTTAGTTTTTAAAGAACACAAAGAACCCCTTCATTTTACCCAAGTAGCTTCCTTAATAGATAAACTAGAATACAGCTCATCTGACAAAAAAACATATCCTCAAACAGTTCACAACGAATTGATTAAGGATGCAAGATTTGTTTTGGTGGGCAGGGGAACTTATGCTTTATTAGAATGGGGATATGTGCCAGGCACCATAAAAGATATTATTACCAAGGTTTTGAAGGATAAAAACGAACCAATGCATAAAGACGAGCTAGTAAAACAGGTTTTGGCCCAAAGATTAGTTGCAAAAAATACCGTATTGATGAATCTAAACAATAAAAAGTTTTTTGAGAAAGATTCAAACGAAAAGTATTCCTTGAGGGGAGTCCAAACAGCCTAAAAAACAAAAAAAGCGCACTTGTGCGCTTTTTTGTTGCGTATTATAATAAATAAACATGGATGTTTTTACGGTGGGGGTGTTAGTTTTATTGGCGATGACAGCGATTTTTTATATCGTATTTTTTTCGTTTATATACTACTGGCATCTTAAAAAAATTAGTTACGTGGTAGTACCTGCAATTTTTACTTTCGAATTTTTTGCAGCTGGGTTTTTTGTTATTTCTGCGGTATCTATTATTCTTAATTTCTTGCCTGAACTGGTAAGGGTAGCGGGCCTATGAAACTTCCAAAAGCTTTATTTTGGTGGGCTTGGGTAAAAAAGACTATTTGGGATCCTTTTTGGTGGGTGATTTTGTTTTTGATTATCTTATGGGTGCCTTTTTTGAGAGTCTGGTGGTGGGTGTTCCTGCCTATGATGTTGGCCGCCCAACTTAAAGTTATTTATTTGTGGTGGATTGGCTGGGACTTTTATATGGCCAAAAGAAAATGGGTGCTTTTAGAGCTGATTCCTCCGAAAGAAGTTTTAATACCATTTAAAGCCATGGAAGACGTAATGTCTTCTGTTTGGCCTATTATAGATTCGGCAAATTTTCGTGAGATATGGTGTGAAGGAGAATTGGATTATGGGCCAGAATGGATTTCATGGGAATTAACAAGTATAGAAGGGAAATTGCATTTTTATTTAAGAGTAGGTGCTCACCATAGGACTACCCTTGAATCTGCGCTTTACGGGCATTATCCTGATTTGGAAATCTATGAGGTGCAAGATTATACAAAATTAGTTCCTCATACTGCTCCAAATGAAGAATGGGATACATACGGTGAAGATTGGGAGCTTAGAAGGGAAGACCAATATCCTATAAAAACATACGAGAAGTTTTTTGAACCTCAAGGAGAAAGAATTTCAGCTGAAGAGAAAAGAGTGGACCCCATACTTTCCTTGTTGGAAGCAATGTCAAGATTGGGGCCGGGTGAGCATTATTGGGTGCAATTTACCACACTCCCTGTTGGAACCATGCACGAGCCAGATTATTTAAAAGACGGGCAAAAGATAGTTGACAAGCTGGCAAAACGCCCCGAAAAAAAACAAACCACATTGATGGACGACTTAATGTATATTGCCAGACAGGTTTTACTTGGTCCTGAAAAAGATGGAGAATCCTATTCTTGGCCGGCAATGGAAGAAGACGAAGAAACAGGGGAACAAAGGGTTTCCTTAACGCCGGGAGAGAGGGGCATGATTACCGAAATAGAAAATAAATTAGCAAAACCAGCCTGGAGGACAAATATAAGGGGCGTTTATGTGGCAAAAAGAGAGAACTGGAATTCCTCCCACAGGGTGATAACCAGGTCTTATATGGGGCATTTTGGCACAGCTGATATGAATAGTTTTGGGTTTGTAAACGCTACAAGACCAAAGGTGCACTTTTTTTGGCGTCAAAGAAGAGGTTTTTTACGCTCAAGAAAAATGCTTCGAAATGCTATTTTAAGATATACTCCGCTGTTTCCAGATAGGCAAACATCGTGCCCTATATTAAGTTCTGAAGAGCTGGCAACATTGTTTCATTTCCCGTTAAGAACAACCGGTATGTTGGCTCCAACTTTAGAAAAAGTGGAATCAAAGAAATCTGGACCACCGGCTAATTTACCTATTGATGAATAATATAACAAAATTAATTTATGGCTAAGGATTTAACTTATATTGCCAAAACTAACTTCCGCAACCAGGGACAGAGATTTGGAATCAAAAGAACCGACAGACGTCAGCACATGTATGTAATTGGAAAAACCGGAGTTGGTAAAACCCAGTTTTTAAAGAACATGGCTATGCAGGACATTAATAACGGCCAAGGGCTGGCTATTATAGACCCTCACGGAGAGTTTGTGGAAGAAATGTTGGAAAATATACCTCCTCATAGAATTAATGATGTGGTCTATTTTAATCCAGCGGATATGGAATACCCTATTAGTTTTAATATTATGGATGTGCCTGACCCGCGGTACAAGCATTTAATTGCATCTGGGTTGATTGGAATTTTTACTAAAATATGGGCCAATGTGTGGTCAGCTCGTATGGAATACATTTTGGCCAACTGCATTTTAGCTTTGTTGGACACTCCTGGCACTACACTTTTGGGCATACCAAGAATGCTGGTAGATAGAGATTACAGGCAAAAAATCATCAATAATCTTAAGGACCCCGTGGTAAAATCATTTTGGGTGAATGAATATGAAGAGTGGGAACCCAGATACCGAAATGAGGCTATTGCCCCAGTTCAAAATAAAGTTGGACAGTTTTTGAATGTTTCATTTGTCAGAAATATTGTTGGCCAAGCCAAAAACACCGTAGACATAGATGAAATAATGAATACGGGAAAGATTTTGCTGGTCAATGTCTCCAAAGGCCGAATTGGGGAAGATAATGCAGCCATTTTGGGAGCTATGATTATCACTAAAATACAGCTTTCAGCCATGGAGCGTGTTAGAATTCCTGAAGAAGAAAGAAAAGATTTTTATCTTTATGTAGACGAGTTCCAAAATTTTGCTACAGATTCTTTTGTAAATATTTTGTCTGAAGCCAGAAAATATCGCCTGGATTTGGTTATAGCCCATCAATATGTGGGGCAGTTAGTTACAGACACAAGCACTGCTGTCAGAGATGCTGTCTTTGGCAACGTGGGTACCATGGTTTCATTTCGCGTGGGAGCCGCCGATGCGGAATTTTTGGAGCAAGAGTTCACTCCTGAGTTTTTACAAACTGATTTGATTCGTTTGGACAACCGAAATATTTATATAAAACTTATGATAGATGGCATTACTTCCAGGCCTTTTTCTGCTACCACTATTACGCTTGATCCTATTCCTGCCGATGATAAAAAAAGAGAAGAAATAATTAGGATTTCCAGAGGGAAATATGCTCGTAGAGTGGAAGTGGTAGAAGAAGGGATTACTAGCTGGGCGGCCAACAAAGATCAGTCTATAGATGACAGGTCCGACAGCCATAAAAAAAATCAGAGTCAGAATCAACCCAGAAGCAACGCGTCACAGGGTCGCGTACAGCCGGATGGCACAACCCTTTATGACGCAGTTTGTTCAAATTGCGGTAAACCAACAAAAGTTGTTTTTCCTCCAGAAGAGGGCAGGGCGGTTTACTGCAAATCTTGTCTGAAGAAAATGAAGAAAGATAAGCCAGAAGGGTCAAAGGAGCATTTTGAGAGGCCAGGCGCAACCAGCGCAAAACACAATTCTAAAAATAATCCTGAACAAGATAAAGCTTTGGCAGACCTGGGCATAGAGTTTGTGTCTGCGCCTGTTTCGGGAAAACGTCCGTCTGAGAGAATAACGCCTCCTGAAAATGAAGAAAAAATAGAAGAAATATCTTTCCATACTTCAGGAAGACGGCATGGCGGGCAACAGAAACAGGACAGGCCCAAGAGAAAAGAGATTAATTTGTCTGATTTGCGTAAAACCCTGGAAGCCGCCTTGCCTGAAAGGCAGGCGAGCCTCGCCCCTGAAGGGCGGGAATCTGCCTCAAAAAATCCGGAAGAAGAATTAAAAGTCAGGATAGAACAGGAAAAGCAGGAGGATAAATTTCAGGATGATTTTGGAGCCGATAAGGACAAAGATCAAAAGAATATAATAAAGCCGGGACAAAGGGTTAAACTCTAAATTAAGTTTTTTGAAAAATCGCTTTTAATCTAAGCGGTTTTTTGATAGGATTAATCAATTATGGAGGCACAAACCAAACAACCCGACAAAAGCCCTAAAGGGCATTTAGACGGGTCCGTCACAATCGCGCCAGGGGCGCATTTGGTCGGATGCCAAAACTGTAAGAAGGACTTTACCATAGAGCCCGATGATTTTACGTTCTATGAGAAGATTAAAGTCCCGCCCCCAACCTTTTGCCCGGAATGCAGAATAGTTAGGCGTATGACCTGGCGTAATGAAAGAAGCTTATACCATAGAAAATGCGATGCAACTGGTAAAAACATTATTACTATGTTTGCCCCAGAAAGCCCTTTGATAGTTTATGAAAGAGATTATTGGTGGTCAGATAAATGGGACCAGCTCGCCACGGGGCGCGATTACGATTTTAACAAACCATTTTTCCAGCAATTTCGAGAGCTATTTGAGAAAGCTCCTTTACCAAATTTAGCTAATTCTAATACTATAAATTCTGAATATGGCAACCATAGCTTAGACATAAAAAATTGCTATCTATTTTTTGCGAGCATGACATGCGAAGACGTATCATATTCCAGGGGAGCTTTGGGCTGTAGTAACTCTCTTGATTTATATTTAGCTGGTAATTGCATACAATGCTATGACGACACTGCATGCGGAGATTTAAACAAAGTATTTTTCTCCTACGACAGCGATGAAAGCGTAAACTCTGCTTTTTTGCATGCATGTAAAAATATGATAGATTCTTTAGGATGTATAAATTTACGCAACAAATCAAACTGCATTTTAAACCAGCAATATAATAAAGAGGAATATGCAAAAGAGCGTGCTAAGTATGATTTTGGAAGCTATAAACATCAGGAAGATTTTAGAAAAAAATTTGCTGAGTTTATAAAACAATATCCTAGGCGCCACGGATTTGTTTATAAATGTGTAAACTCTATTGGAAACAATATTTTAAATTCTAAAAATGTTTATATGGGTTTTGATGTGTTTGGTGGGAGTGGTAGTGCTGAGGATTGTAAATATATATTACATGCCGTGCCTCCAATGCATGGCATTTATGACAGCGGACCGGGAGTAGGCGCGGTTCATTCTGATTCTTATGAAGTTCTAGACACGGGCGACAATGCTACGCTTAATAGATTTGCTTGTTTTACGCATTCTTGCCAGGACACTCATTATACTTATGGATGCAAAAATTCAGCTAATTTGTTTGGATGCGTTGGGCTTCGCAGTAAAAGATACTGCATTTTAAACAAACAGTACACAAAAGAATCCTTCGACGAGCTCAGGACAAAAATAATACAGCACATGAATACTATGCCTTATGTAGATAAAAAGGGAAGAGTATATAAATATGGCGAATTTTTCCCTGCAGAATTAAGCCCATTTGCATATAATGAAACCATAGCCCAAGAATATTATCCTAAAAACAAAGAACAAATTTTAGAAGCAGGTTTTAAATGGAGAGACCCTGATATAAAACAGCACACCATTACTATAAAGCCAGAAGATTTGCCAGATCACATAAAAGATGTGACAGATGATATTCTGAATCAGGTGATAGGTTGTGGACATGCGGTTCCGCCAGCTGGCGGATGTAATCATCAATGTATGGGTGCTTTTAAAATTACCAAATCCGAACTTGAGTTTTACAGAAAAATGAATTTAGCTTTGCCTAGAATGTGTTCTAACTGCAGGCACTATGCCAGACTCGCTCAACGCACGCCGTTTAAGCTTTGGGACCGCCAATGCGCCAAATGCGGAGTGGATATTAAAACATCTTATGCCCCAGACCGCCCAGAAATTATTTATTGTGAAACCTGCTACAACGCAGAAGTAGCGTAAACATCGGCTCACACGGCGTGTGAGCCGATAAAAACCATGGAAAAAGAGACAAAACAATGTCAAAACTGCAAAAATGACTTTATTATAGAGCCACAGGATTTTGAGTTTTATGGAAGAATAAAAGTTCCAGCCCCCACATTTTGCCCCGAGTGCAGGCTGCAAAGAAGACTAATGTTTCGCAACGAACATTTTCTTTATAAAGTTAAGAGTGATTTTTCTGGAGAAGAAATTTTTTCTATGCACCCAAAGGAGGGTGGGTTGAAGATTTATGAAAATAGCGCATGGTATTCAGATAAATGGGATGCCCTTGATTATGGAAAGGACTACGATTTTTCTAAACCATTTTTTATTCAGCTTAATGAATTATTACGCTCTGTACCAATTTTTGCTCTTTCTGTGATAAGAGGTGTAAATAGTGATTATTCTAATAATTTTGATGGATACAAAAATTGCTATCTTTGCTTCAATGGAAATTATTGCGAAGATTGTATGTATAGCGTTACTCTGAGTTATTCTAATAATTCCCTTGATCTTGCCGCATGCTCAAAGTGTGAAAAAAGCTATGACAGTTTTTGGCTGGAATCTTGTTCAAATTGCTTATACTCTGTGCAGTGTTCAGATTCCTTTAATTTAAAATTTTGTAAAAATTGCGTAGGGTGCATAGATTGTTTTGGGTGCGTAAATTTGCGTAATAAAAAATATCATATTTTTAATGAGCCATATTCAAAAGAGGAGTACGAAAAGAAGCTGGCAGAATTTAATTTAGGCTCTCATGAGTCTGTTGCTAAATTCAAAAAACAGGCCACAGAGTTTTGGCTTAAATATCCTGTAAAATTTATACAAGGTTTGAAAAATTACGATGTTACTGGCGAATATATTTATCAATGCAAGAACGCCAAAGATTCTTTTTTGATTCGCGAGGCAGAGAATGTTCGGTATTGTTCGTATATGGAAATTGGGCCCTTACGAGATAGCTATGATTATACTGTATGGGGAAGTGGCGCAGAACTTTTGTACGAAGCTTTAAACACGGGGCTTGGAGCCAATAATTCACATTTTGTTAGCGAATGCTGGCCAGAAGTACGAGATGCCGAATATTCAATGTTTTGCCAATCATGTTCCAATATATTTGGATGTATAGGTTTACGTAATAAGCAATATTGTATTTTTAATAAACAATATACTAAGGAAGAATATACGGCTCTGCGGGAAAAGATTATTGAGCATATGGATACAATGCCATATATAGATCCACAAGAAAACGTGTATAAATATGGAGAATTTTTCCCGCCCATGATGTCTCCTTATGCGTATAATCATAGTCCTGCCCAAGAACATTTTCCAAAAACCAAAGACCAAGTAGTAACATTAGGGTGCTTTTGGATAGACTCTGAAGATAAAGGTTACAAAATTACAAAAAAGGCATCAGAATTGCCCGATTTTATAAATAAAGCTGACGACTCCATTACTAAAGAAATTATTTTATGCGAGGAGTGGGAGAAGGATGAAGAAAATGCAAAACTTCACAACTGTACAAAAGCATTTCGTATTTTGCCAAATGAATTAGCCCTTTACCGCCGTTACAATATTCCTTTGCCTAGGAAGTGTTTTTATTCTCGGCACAACGAACGCTTAAAATTTAGAAATTCTTTTAAACTTTGGGACCGCAAATGTGCCAAATGCGGAGCAGATATTAAAACTTCTTATGCGCCCGACAGGCCCGAGATTGTGTATTGTGAAAGCTGTTACAATAAAGAGGTTGCATAGTCACGCTACCACTCACGTGAGTAGTAACGTGAGTTAAATATATAAAATGACACAACAAGAAACCAAACAATGCCAAAATTGTAAGCAAGAGTTCGTAATAGAGCCCGATGATTTTGCGTTCTATGAAAAAATCAAAGTCCCGCCCCCAACACTGTGTCCTAAGTGTCGTTATGTTCGTCGGCTTTTGGATAGAAACGAATATAATTTTTACAAACGTAAATGTGATGCTACAGGCGAAGATATAATTTCCATTTATCGCTCAGATGCGCCATTCCCAGTTTATAAACAAGGTTATTGGAAATCAGATGCTTTTGATGCAAGCTCTTATGGACGAGACTTCGATTTTTCAAAGTCTTTTTTTGAACAATACGAAGAGCTCCGCAGGGCGGTTCCGCATTTGGCATTAGTAAATTCCAATAGCGTTAATAGTGAGTACACTAATCAATCCCAAGATAATAAAGATTGTTATATGTTGGTGACGAGCAACATGGGTGAAAAGTGTATGTATGGGAACTGGAATCAGTTTAGTTTTTTATGCTCTGACTGCTATATGATTGGACATTGTGAATTTTGTTATGAGGGTATTAATCTTACAAATTGCTCTCATTGCGCCTGGGTGTACGATTGTGCTGATTGCGTAAATGTTTATTTTTCTAGCAATTGCCGAGGATGCAGTAATTGTTTTGGATGCGTTAATCTGCGTAGCAAAAAATATTGTTGGTTTAATGAGCAACTTACAAAAGAAGAATATGGAAAGAGAATAAACGATTTCCCTTGGACTAGCCAAGCAATAAACGATGCAAAGGAAAAGCTTTCAAACTTGAAAGTTAAAACTCCTGTTAAGTATTATCATGGTATTAAAGCCCAAAATTCTACCGGCGACTATTTGGAAAATGTTGAATATGCTCGAATGGCTTTTAATTGTCGTCATATCAAGGACACAGCCTATACGCAAGATGATTGGAACACAGAAGATTGTAGAGATTGTACAGAAATCATAAATGGAGAATTGTCTTATGAGATACAAGGGGTTGATACGCCCCACCGCACTATTGTGGTGAGAAGCTGTTTTGATAATATTGTTGACTCGTGCTACTGCGATATGTGTTTTGGTGTTAGAAATTGCTTTGGATGTTTTGGATTAAAACAAAAGGAGTATTGTATTTTGAACAAACAATACTCAAAAGAAGAATATCTACAGCTTAAGAAACAGATTATAGAGTACATGGAGAAAACAGGGGAATGGGGAGAGTATTTTCCAGCCAATGTTTCTCCGTTCGCGTATAATGAATCTATGGCTCAAGATTATTTCCCTCTTACTCGCCAGGAAGCTATTGATAAGGGGTATTCGTGGTATGATAAGTCAGAAATTAGTTATGATGTTACTCTTACTTCAGATAAATTACCGGGTACCATTGATGAGACACCAGACGATATTGTAAAAGAAGTTATAGGATGTAAAACTCAGGAGAGTGAAGAAGAGAAGATTAAAAACCCTCTTTGCGCTACGGCCTTTCGGCTTGTGCAGGCTGAAGTTCAACTTTACAGAAAGTTGGGCATTCCTGTCCCGGAATATTGTTTTGCATGCCGCCGTACAGCTCGATTCAAACTAAGAAATCCACGGGAGCTCTGGGATAGGAAGTGTGATAAATGCGGGAAGGATATAAAAACATCTTACTCTCCCGACAGGTCCGAAATTGTGTATTGCGAGACCTGTTACAACGCAGAGGTTGCTTAAAGGTCGAGTTTAAATAAAAACGAGGACGAGAGGTATACCCTTCGGCAGGCTCAGGGTGATTTACTCGCTTCGTTCATAAATCATGATCTTTATTTATGTGCCGTGTCAAAATTTGGATACGGCCAGGACTATCGCCAAGATTTTGGTGGAAAAGAGAATGGCGGGGAAGATAGACATTATGCTCACTCATTCTATTTACCTGGAAAATAAAGAGCTTATAGAGAATCCTGGAGCCACTATGGTTATTATGACCGTAGAGAGGCACATTCAGGGCATAGAAGACGTTGTGAGGGAGTATTATCATGATGGAGTGCCTTGTATAGCCACCATTGCATTGCATCGCCTGAATCGCGACTTTAAGGATTGGCTGATTGATGTTACCAATTGAAAAAAGCGCCCAAAAAAGCTATTATAAGTTAATTAAATTATAAATAAAAAGCAAGGTGTTACTAACGTAAATTGGGCTTATCTGTATAAGATTTTAATTAGCCCAATTTCCGAAGCAATCGTGTTCGCCTCGCTCACACGACCGTGGCAGAAAGCAACAGAATTCGTAGATTTAAATTGGCGCCTCCGCCTCCGGAGTTGCCTGTTTATGGTGCAGTGGAACCCGAAGACTGCTCTTTTATCGGTAAAACTAATTATGAAGCAGCTTTACAAGAGCAAAAGTTTATTTTTGGCATAAAGCGCGTAGACAGGCGCAGGCATTTGTATATTGTAGGAAAATCGGGAGTGGGAAAGTCAAAACTCCTGGAGCTTATGGTGCGCCAGGATATTGGGTATGGTCATGGGCTTTGTTTTATTGATCCTCACGGAGATGTTATAGAAGATATTTTACCTTTTATTCCAGAGGAAAGAGTTGATGACGTTGTGCTTATTGACCCTTCTGACGCCAAATTTCCCATTTCTTTTAATCCTTTGGCAAACATAGACGTTAATTTTAAACACCAACTGACTCAGGGATTGATTGAAGTGCTAGAAAAGCAGTTTGGTGCAAACTGGACGCCCAGGTTAGAGCACGTGTTCCGCTTTACTTGCTTGGCATTATTAGATTACCCGCATGGCACTATGCGAGGCATGATTTCCATGCTTACAGACAGGAATTATAGGCAGCTTGTGGTGGAATATATCCAAGACGACATGGTAAAGCGCTTTTGGGCAATTGAGTTTGCTGACTGGTCGGAAAAATATGACACGGAAGCTATTATTCCTTTGGTAAACAAACTGGCTCAATTTTTGTCGGACCCAATGTTACGCGGAATTTTTGGACAGGAAGAAAACAAGATTGATTTGGAAAAAATGATGAATGAAGGAAAAATTATTTTAATAAACTTATCTAAGGGTAAACTTGGAGAAGAGAACTCAAGTTTTTTTGGCTCAATGTTTATTACCAAACTAAAACAGGCAGGTATGGCGCGCCAATCTATACCGGAAAAAGACAGAACTGATTTTTATCTTTATGTTGACGAGTTTCACAATTTAATGACCGAAACTTTTGAAAATATTTTATCTGAGGCCCGAAAATATGGTATGTGCCTTACTGTGGCTCACCAGTACATGGGCCAGCTTTTGCCAAAAGTTCAGCAAGCGGTTTTAGGAAACACAGGAACCATTATTGTGTTCCGCGTTGGCGGTGAAGATGCGGTAAAACTTGAGCCGGAAATGGCTCCGGTGTTTGGTGCAAAAGATATGGTAAACCTGGGGGTCCAAAATTTTTATATTAAAGAAACTATTGATGGGGAAGCTTACGACCCTTTTTCTGCTCAAACTCTTAAAGTTATGCCTCCTACGCATAAATCTTTTAGAGAAGAAATTGTTGCTATGTCGCGCAAAAAATACGCTGTCCCAGCCGAGGCCGCCCAAAAACTTATGGAGCAGGAGGAGTCTAAAATTATGAGAAGCTCCCATGAAAAATCCATTATTGAAGGCAAACCTGCCCGCAATGCTTCGCATAGCGATGCAGGCGGGGGCCAGGATGTTCCCAAGCCGCCAGACACCCCGGAAGAGCCATTAATATAAAACTATGAAAAAATTAACTCCGCGAACAGCGCAAAAAATCCAAGATGACATTTTGCGCAACATGCCAAGCGAGAAAAGTATAAGGCTTACAAGCCAGCTGTATTTGCTTTTAAAGGGATTGCAGGACTCAAAGGTAATTTTAAAACATGGCTCCAGAGGAACTGCTAAAAAACATAGCTAGGATATTAGATGAGCTAAAAATTCCTTATGCAATTACGGGTGGATTTGCGATATCTGTTTGGGGAAGAATAAGGTCCACCCTCGATATTGATATCATTGTAGATATGTCGGATAAAAATGTAAAACCATTGGTTGTAGAGGTTCATAAATTAGTGGAAAATGCATATGCAGATGAAGATGTGGTTCGTGATGCTCTGCTTCATAAAAGTGAGTTTAATTTTATAGACCCAGACAGCGGTATGAAGGTTGATTTTTTTGTGCAAGCAGATAATCTTTATAATAAACTAAAAATAAAAAGAAGGATTTTGATAGATATTTATGGCGCAAAAGTTTATTTTGTTTCCCCAGAGGACTTAATTTTAAGTAAGCTTTTGTGGTCTAAGGAAAGTAATTCCTGGAAGCAAAGAGAGGATATTAAAACTGTTTTAGAAAAACAAAAGGATAAATTGGATTTAAATTATATAAATAGTTGGGCGCAAAAACATGGGACAATTGAAATTTTAAATGATTTATTAAAATAAAATGGAACCTGAAACAAAAACACATTCGGCAAGCTCAGTGCGGGTTTGTCAGAATTGTAAAAAGGACTTTACCATAGAGCCCGATGATTTTGTTTTTTATGAAAAATTTGATTTGCCTTCACCGGTTTTGTGCCCTTATTGTCGCTGGAAATATCTCTTGGCTTTTTGGGTATTTGGCAGATTTAGAATTGCCAAATCAGCATTGAGCGGCAAAACAATTATAACGGTTCTTCCTGAATCAGTTCCTTTTCCCATCTATGAAAGGAATGAGTTTGTGTCGGATGCTTGGGACCCGCTCACATATGGCAAAGATTATGATGCGTCACGCCCATTTATGGACCAGCTAATTGAACTGCAGGCAAAAGTGCCACATCCCCATCAGTGTGGCGTTAAAAACCAAAATTGCGATTGGACCGACGATGTTTGGGAATCAAAAGACGCGTATCTAACGCGTTCCGCCTTGGGCTTAGAACTTGTCAGCTATGGATACCGCGTATTAAATTGTAAAAATTCTATTGATATAACCTATTCTTTTGACTTAGAGCGCTCGTACGATTGTCTGTTTTGTTTTAAAAGTTATAACTTAAAATATTCTTTTAACTCTCGCGATTGCATGGACAGTTCATTTTTGTATGATTGTAGAAATTGTCAGAATTGCTTTATGTCATGGAATTTAAGGAACCAAAAATATTATATTTTGAACCAGCCGTATCCAAAAGAGGAATATGAAGAAAAGCTTAAAGAATATAATTTAAAATCACGAGCAGCTATTGAAAAATTAAAGAAAGAATTTTGGCAGCACGTCCAAAATGATGCGGTTCACAGATTACATTATAATGTTCAGACGGCGAATTCCGCGGGAAATTTTCTTACCAATGATAAAAGCTGCCAGCAATGTTATTTTTTAGAAGAATCTGAAAATTGCCGCTATATTTTTAGAGGCCATAAGAGCAAGGAAACTGTTGATTCGGTAGGCGCGCTGGAGTGCGAAAAGTGTACGTTGGGAGCGCAGGATCAATTGGCGTATAATAATTTGTGTTGTCTTTATACTACAAATTGCCGTTTTAGCAGCTACTTAGACAATTGTGAAGAAGCTCAGTATTGCTTTGGGTGTGTGGGACTTCGCAAAAAGAAATATTGTATTTTAAATAAACAGTACACAGAAGAAGAGTACGAAGCCTTGGTTGAGAAGATTAAAGCTGATATGAAAAAAAGGGGAGAGTGGGGCAAATTTTGGCCACTTTCCTCTGCTTATAGTGGCTACAATTTATCTTTAGCTCATATGCAGTTCCCTATGACAAAAGACGAGGCGCTAAAATTTGGCGCTAAATGGGAAGAGTCCGCCGAGCCTCATTATGACAATATTATTAGCGGGGATAATTTGCCAGACAGCATTGATGAGGTAAATGATGACATTACAAAACAGCGTATTTTGTGCCCCGAAACAAAGCTAAGCTATAATATTACAAAAGACGAGTTAGCATTTTACAAAGAGCACAGCATTCCGTTACCGAACAGGCATTTTGATTGGAGAACACTAGAACGCTACAAACCGTTTAGCTACATGTCAGAATTACAGCATGGAGTTTGTATATTTTGTAACAAAAAAATTGAACATTATTATGCCCCAGAACTTGGATTTAAAAAAATAGCCTGTCTGGAGTGTTACCAGCAAAAAATAGCATAATGGAATCACAAACCAAACAATGTCAGAATTGTAAGAAGGACTTTACCATAGAGCCCGATGATTTTGCTTTCTATGAGAAAATGAAAGTTCCTCCTCCAACATTTTGTCCGAGTTGCAGGTTTCAGCGAAGATTATCTTGGCGAAATGAGTGGAAGCTTTTTAGAAAAAAAGATATTCATGGCAAAGAGATTTTTTCTATCTTTCATGAAGATTCTCCTATGAAGATAATGGATGTAGCAGAATGGTATTCCGATTCTTGGGACCCAACTCAATATGGACGCGAGTACGATTTTTCTCGCCCATTTTTTGAACAGTTTAAGGAGCTTTTAAATCAAGTTCCTGCTATGTCTAGATCTCTTACAAGGCCGGTGAATAGTGATTACTGCGCCAATGCTAGTCAACCCAAGGATTGCTATCTCACATTTGCCCTATCTTATGTAGAAAATTCTGCATATTCTATTTGGGGGGCTAAGTCCAAAGATATTTTTGATTGTCATATTTATAATGAGTCAGAACTTTGCTATGACTGTGTTAATATTACTAAATGTTACAAAACCTTATATTCCGTAGATTGTGAGGGTTGTAATGATGTCATGCTTTCTAAAAATCTTGTAGGCTGTAATAATTGTATTGGGTGTGTAAATTTAAAAAATAAATCTTACTATATTTTTAATGAACAGTATACTAAAGAAGACTACCTGAATAAAGTAAAAGAATTAAACCTAAATTCTAGAAAAATCCTAGAAGAACTGCGCAAAAAAGCAATTGAACACTGGCTAAGATTTCCAAATAAATTTATTCACGGCTGGCATAATTCGGATGTTTCAGGTGATTATGTATTTGAATCTAAAAATGCTAAAAATTGTTGGAGGATTGTTGGTGGAGAAAATGTAAAATATTGTCAAAGCTTTACCTTGGGGCCTGCAAAGGATTCATATGACCACAGTAATTTTGGAGATAAAACAGAGTTAATTTATGACTCACTTATTGTAGGAGATGGTGCTTATGATATAGCATTTTCTTGTCAGTGCTATCCATCCAACGCTAATTTAAGATATTGTATTTTTTGCCAAAATTCTTCGCATCTATTTGGATGCATTAGCTTGCGCAACAAACAGTATTGTATTTTTAATAAACAACACACTAAAGAAGAATACGAAAAGCTTGTCCCAAAAATTGTTGAGCACATGAAGTCAACCGGAGAGTATGGTGAGTTCTTCCCGATGGAAATGAGCCCTATGGCATATAATGAATCCTTTGCTTCTGAATTTTTTCCTCTTACAAAAAAAGAAGTGGAAGAAAAAGGGCTTGTTTGGAGGGATCTTAAAGCAAAAAAATTTAGTGCAACAAAATCAGCCGATGAAATACCAGATGATATTAATGATGTAGACGATAGTATATTAAAAGAAGTTATTAACTGTACCCACAATGGAAAGTGCGATCATGAGTGTGCAGGAGTTTTTAGGATTACCAAGCAAGAATTACAATTTTATAAAAAGCTTGGTATACCACTGCCACATATCTGCCAAAATTGTAGACATTACAGTAGGTTTGTTTGGCGTAACCCACCAAGGCTTTGGCATAGGCAATGCATGAAGCCAGGGTGCACTAATGAATTTGAGACTAGTTATGCCCCAGACAGGCCAGAGATTGTTTACTGTGAGTCTTGTTACAACGAAGAAGTAGCGTAAATATCTAAAATATTTTAAAATATAATATATGAGTGCAATAAAGAGCGTTAAAGATATTAGTGTAATAGGGAAACGTGTTTTGGTAAGGTGTGATTTTAATGTGCCCCTGGATGAGAGGGGGAATATATTGGATGATTTTAGAATAAGAAAATCTTTAGATACTATAAAATATCTTATAGATAATAAAGCAAAGATAATCTTAATGAGCCATTTGGATCCAGAAAGCACGGGTGTGGCTGATAAAAAATATACTATGGATAAGGTGGCCGAAAGGCTGTCTGAGCTTTTAAATATGTCTATTGCAAAAGAGAGTGATTGCGTGGGGCCGGAAGTGGAAGCTGTGGCAAATGATTTAGAACCTGGCAAAGTTTTACTGCTGGAAAACTTAAGATTTTATAAAGAAGAAACCCATTCGACGAGCTCAGGGCAGGCAGACATGGAGTTTGCAAAAAAGCTTTCTTATTTGGGGGATATTTATGTAAATGACGCATTCAGCGTAGATCACAGAGCGCATGCCTCGGTGGTGGAAGTGCCCAGACTTATGACAGCTTGTGCGGGACTTTTGTTGGAAAAAGAAATAGAAGCTTTGGATAAAATAATGAAAAACCCGGAAGCTCCCATGGTGTCTGTGGTGGGAGGAACTAAAGTAGAAACAAAAGCCAAGTTTATTGATAAAATTTCAGAGAAATCTAATGTTGTGATTGTCAGCGGACTGATAAAAAAAGAAATTAATGGAAAGAACATTCAATTCAAATATCCTGAAAAAATAATGGGGCCCGAAGGAAAGCTGGACGCTTTGGATATTAATAAAAAATCCATAGAAATGTTTAAAGAAAAGATATTATCAGCTAAAACCATTTTGTGGAATGGGCCATTTGGGAAGTTTGAAGACAAGGCTTATGAGGCAGGTACTTTGGCTATTGCAAAGGCTATTATAGAAAGCGGAGCTTTTTCTGTGGTGGGAGGAGGAGAAACAGTTGAATTTTTAGAGAAGAAAGGTATAATTGATAAGTTCAGTCATGTTTCAACTGGCGGAGGAGCTATGCTGAGCTATTTGGCGGGAGAGGAGTTGCCCGGAATTGCAGTGCTGAACTAATAAAATATGCAAAAAATAAAAAACATAGAAAAAGCTGCAGATAGGATAAGAAAGGCGGTCTCAAATAAAGAGCGCATTATTTTGTATGGAGATTCAGATTTAGACGGCATATCTTCTGTAACCATACTGGAGGAAGCCATTAAAAGTTTGGGCGGTGAAATTTGTTGCGCTTTTTTCCCTGATAGAGAAAAGAATGGATACGGCGTAAATATACATGCTTTAGAACTTTTAAAAGACAAAGCCCCTGCGCTTTTTGTAACGCTTGATCTTGGCATAGGCAACGTTAAAGAGATAAAAATGGCAAATGATTTGGGGTTTGAGGTTATTATTGTTGATCATCACGAAACTTTGGCTGGTATACCAGACGCCTCTATAATTGTGGATATAAAACAACCCTCAGACGACTATCCATTCAAAGGTTTAGCTAATGTGGGGATTACTTATAACTTGTGCTTGGAGCTTTTAGGAGATAAAATTTCAGAAAATTTAAAAAACAGTTTTGCCGAATTAGCAGCCTTAGGGACAATTGCTGACATGGTACCCCAAATAGAACAAAACCAGCAAATTATAGAAGAAGGCTTAAGATCGTTAAAAAATACTTTCCGCCCCGCATTAAGGGCCTTTTTAGATATTTTGGCGGGGCAGGGAGGAGTGGCTTCGGGATGGGGAGATACTACTGTACAAAAAATTATATCTGCCCTAAATGCTGCCGAATCAGAAAATTTTGAGAATGAGTCTTATGTATTGTTAACTTCATCTTCTCCTGAAAAATGCAGGGAAATGGTAGAAGCCTTGTTGAATAAAAACAAGTATAAACAGCAGGTGGTAAAGAATATTGTCCAAGAAATCGAGCGCAGAATTTCTAAAAATCCAGACAATGTAATTGTTTTTGAAGGAGATCCTTCCTGGAAGCTTACTTTGGCGGGTGTTGCCGCCTCCATTATATCTTTAAAATATGAAAAGCCAGCTTTTATATATAAAAAAATGGACACAGAGTCATGCGGATCTGTTAGAAATCCAAAGGGCACAAACTCTGTAGATGCTATGAAAACTTGCCACGACCTTTTAATTACTTATGGCGGACACGCTCAGGCTTCCGGGTTTAGGCTAAAAAATGAAAATTTGGAAAAATTCAAAAAGTGCTTAAACGACTATTTCCAAAATACATAAAGCATGAAAAAATTTATTATTTATACAGACGGAGGATCAAGAGGCAACCCTGGTAAGGCTGGAATAGGAGTGGTAATTTGCAATGAAATGGGCCAGGAGGTAAAGAAATTTGGTGAGTATATAGGAGATAACCTTACAAACAATGATGCAGAATATCAGGCAATTATTTTTGCTTTAAAAAAGTTTAAGGCGGTTTTTGGGAAAACCCTAGCCAAAAATACCGACATTGAAATAAGGGCAGATTCTGAGCTGGTGGTAAAACAGTTGAGCGGAGAGTACAGATTGGAAAATCCTAAAATTCAGCAGTTTTTTATAGAAATATGGAATTTGAAGTTTGATTTTAAATCTGTAAAATTTAAGCATATACCTCGCGAAAAAAATAAGGAAGCAGACAGGCTGGTAAATGAATCCCTGGACGGAGCCTCAATAAACAATCCTAAATTATTTTAGAAATTATAAAATGGAGCTAAGTATTCTGTTATTTATTTTACTGGCTGTTATTTTTTTGGGAATTGGCGTAACCATGATTCTTAAACTTTTGGGAATAATATTCCCTTTTTTGTTTTGGGGGGCTATTTATGTACCCACTACAGATAAAAATTCTGATAAAATGTTGGAGCTCTTGAGCATAACCCCAGGGCAAAAAGTAGTGGACTTGGGTGCTGGAGATGGCAGGCTGATTATCGCCATGGCAAGAAAGGGAGCTGAAGCACATGGCTATGAAATTAATCCCTTTTTGGTTACGATTGCTAAAAAAAAGATAACAGAAGCTGGCTTGGAAGGGAAGGCATTTATGTATTGTAAAAATTTGTGGAAACAGGATATAAGTAGTTTTGACTCAGTAGCTATTTACGCCATGAAGCACATGGTGGCAGGTTTAGAAAAAAAATTTGAAAAAGAACTAAAACCAGGAGCTAAAGTAGTATCCAATTATTTTACTTTACCTTCCTGGAAGCCCGTAAAGTCAGAGGGGAGCGTGTATTTGTATATTAAAAATTAGTCTTGACAATACAGTATAGTTTGGTATTATAAATATGTCTCAGCAAGATGTGTGATCGCTCTTCCAGTTTTCTGGAGGGGAGGAAAGTCCGAACACTTCCGACAATAGCTAACGCAATTTGACGGAGAAGGGTAGCGGGTAACGCCCGTCGGCAGCAATGCTAGAGGTGCGAGCAGAAACGACCCGGTTAAGTCCGGCTGAAACGGCCAAATCCTTACCTAAGTGCAAGAACAAAGCAGAAAATCAGGTTAAATACATCTTGAGATTCTGTTAAAAGTAGTTCGCTAGATGCCGATAGCAATATCGAGCACAGACAGATGATCACACTTCGGCTCGCTTCGCTCGCTCAGTGCAGGCAGAGATGAGTTGGTGACAGAATTCGGCTTATAGTCTTGCTGGGACTTCAAAGAAATCGTCCTGAACTTGTTGAAGGGCGATTTTTTTGTTAAGATTAATCCAATTAAATGATCCAAAAATTTCTCAATTCCCAGGCAAAAAGCATTAGTTCGGCTTCTTTAATTTTGGCGATTTCTTATATAGGAAGCGCTGTTTTGGGGTTGTTCCGCGACCGCCTTTTGGCAGGCACCTTTGGAGCAGGCACTGAGCTGGATGTTTATTATACAGCCTTTACTGTGCCTGATTTTATTGCTTTAATTTTGATTTTTGGAGCTATTTCTGCTGCAGTAATACCTATTTTCAGCTCTTATTTTATGAAAAACAAAGACGAAGCATGGGAATATGCTTCGGTCTTTTTAAATGTTTTTCTTGGGTTTTTGATTGTGGTGTGCACTATCTTAATAATATTTGCTCCCTATTTTATTTCTTTGATAGCCCCGGGATTCTCAGCAGAAAAAAAAGAGCTGACAGTCCAGCTTATGCGAATAATGTTTTTAAGCCCTATTATATTGGGGGCCTCAAATGTTGTAAGTGGGATATTGCAGGTTTTTCACAGATTTTTGGTTACAGCTTTAGCCCCCTTAATGTATAACATAGGGATTATAACAGGCATTTTATTTTTCTATCCAGCATTTGGGCTAAAGGGACTGGCGTGGGGAGTGGTGTTGGGGGGAGTATTACATCTAATAATCCAGTTGCCGGCGTTTTATTTTTCCGGATTTAAATATAAGGCAGACTTTAATTACAAGCACCCCGGAGTTTCCAAAACTTTGCACCTTATGGTGCCAAGGTCTTTGGGGCTTGGGGCCGGACAGCTAAACACTATTGCCATAACTGCTATTGCCTCCACTCTTATGGCGGGCTCCATAGCAGTTTTTAATTTGGCAAACAACCTGTCTTCCATAATGATAAACGCAGTGGCGGTGTCCCTTTCCACAGCAGCATTTCCTTCTATGTCCATGGCGTTTTTACAGCAAGAAGAAGAAAAGTTTTTAACTAAATTTTCGGGCATATTTAGGCAAACCATATTTTTGACTGTCCCCTTGAGCATTTTAATACTCATTTTAAGAGCGCAGATAGTCAGGGTGATTTTGGGGGCAGGAAAATTCAGCTGGGCAGACACCAGGCTCACTACAGCCTGCCTGGGAATTTTAGCCGTCAGCTTGTTTGCTCAGGGTCTTATTTTTATTTTATCTAAAACTTTTTATGCAGCTCACAACACAAAAATCCCGGCTATCATAAGCGGAGTTACAGTTATTTTTAATATTATTTTGAGTTTAACACTGGTGTGGCTAATACAATATTCAGCAGGGTTTTCTCTTTTTATACAAACAGCATTTAGGCTGGAAAATTTAGCTAACCTAGGCGTAATAGGTTTGGCACTGTCTTTTGCCATTACAGCCATACTGGAATCTTCACTTTTGATTTATTTGTTGTACAAAAAGTTTCCTAAATTAAAAATTAGTCAGATTTCAGAATCCTTAAATAAAATTATTATAGCTTCCACTGCCACAGCAGTTGTGACTTTTTTGGCAAGGCAGGTGTTTGGATCAATTTTCCCTTTGCAGACTTTTTGGGAGGTATTTTTACAGTTAATTATTTCAGGGGGAGCGGGTGCGTTAACTTATGTGGGAGTAGCATATTATTTAAAATCTTCTGAACTAAAAATTATTACAGACTCTTTCCTCAAAAAATTTATCTACGGCAAATAATATGAATTCAGAAACTCGCAATTGCCAGAATTGCAAAAAGGACTTTAGCATAGAGCCCGATGATTTTGCATTCTACGAAAAAATAAAAGTTCCACCCCCAACCTGGTGCCCAGAATGCAGGCAGCGCCGTCGTTATTCATGGCGCAACGAATTAATGCTTTATAGGCGTAATTGTGATTTATGTGGCAAAAGTTCAGTTACTATTTACTCTCCTAATAAGCCATATAAAGTTTATTGTCCATCTTGTTGGTGGTCAGATAAATGGAGTGCGCTAGATTATGGAACGGGCTTTGATTTTAGTCGCCCCTTTTTTGAACAGTTTAAAGAACTGCAATTAAGAGTTCCTCGTATAGCTCTTTTAAACAAAAATAGTGTTAATAGTGAATATATAAATCATTCTAATAATAATAAAAATTGCTATTTGTCTGTTAGTGTTTTTGATTCGGAAAATGTGATGTATTCCTCAGAAATATTAACTGCTTCCCAAGATGTGTGTGACTCTTCTTGGATTAATGATGGGGGGCAACTTATTTATGAACTTGTCGGCTCAAATAGGTGCTATAAGTGCCAATATGGTTTTTTACTCAGAGATTGCAATAACTGTTTTTATTGCTACGATTGCAGGGGGTGTTCTAACTGTTTTTTATCTTTTAATTTAAGAAATAAGCAGTACTATTTTAAAAACCAGCCTTATACTAAAGAGGAATATCAGAAAAAGATATCAAAATGGAATTTAAATTCATTTAATGATAGACAAAAATTATTAGAGCAATGGCGCGATCTTATAGAAAATAAATCGAAACATCGCTTTGCAGTTATTGAAAATTCCAATAATGTATCTGGTAATATGATTTTCAATTCAAAAAATACGTTTCATGCATTTGATACGTATAATTCAGAAAACGAAAAATATGTAATTAATTCTGTTAATACAAAAGACTCAATGGATTGTTATAATTTTGGGTTTGGTAGCGAGCTTATTTATGAGACTCATGCAAATATCCATAGCTATAATATGTTATTTACTCATCTAAGCTACGACAATCATGATTTGCAGTATTGTGATACTTGCCAAAATAGCGAAAATCTTTTTGGATGCGTAGGGGTAAAGTCTGGAAGTTATGTAATTTTTAATAAAAAATATAGCGAGACAGAATATAAAGATTTGAAGGGAAAAATTATAGAACACATGAAAAAAACAGGAGAATATGGAGAGTTTTTTCCACCACAGCTTTCTCCTTTTGGCTATAACGAAACAGAAGCAGCAATTTATATGCCCCTTTCAAAAGACGAGGCACTTGCCAGAGGATATAAATGGGAGGATCTTGTACCCGGCACATTTGGGAAAGAAACTCTAGAGCCCGAGCAAATTGTTGATGATATAAAAGACGTACAAGACACTATTTTAAAAGAGGCATTGCGTTGCACAAAATGTAATAAAAATTATAATATTGTTAAAGCAGAATTAGATTTTTATCGTCACGAGAATATACCCATCCCAAGGCAGTGCCCCGATTGTAGATATAAAGCTCGTATCAATTTAAGGCCTCCACGCAAGTTGTGGCACAGAAAATGTATGAAGCCTGGGTGTAATAATGAATTTGAGACTTCTTATGCGCCCGAGAGGCCCGAGATAGTGTACTGCGAGAGGTGCTACAACGAGGAGGTGGCGTAACAATCGGCTCATACGAAGGTGTGAGCCGATAAAATAGCCTAAAAAAGCCCTGAAGAAGGGCTTTTTTAGTGGATATGGGTTTGTTTAAGGCATTGATTTTTGGGGTAAAAAAGGGCAAAATAGAGAATATAACATGCAAGAAAATATTAGAAATTTTAGCATTATTGCCCACATTGATCACGGAAAGTCCACTTTGGCGGACAGAATTTTGGATTTGACCGGAACCATAGACAAGAAAAAAATGATGCCCCAGTTTTTGGATTCAATGGAACTGGAAAGAGAAAAGGGCATTACCATAAAGCTGAAAGCCATTAGAATGAATTATAATTTTGAAGGCAAAGACTATATTTTAAACTTGGTAGATACTCCCGGACACGTAGACTTTTCTTATGAGGTTTCCCGATCCATGGAAGCTGTGGAAGGGGCTGTGCTTTTAGTAGATGCCACGCAGGGCATACAAGCTCAAACCTTGGCTAACTTGGAACTGGCAAAACAGCAGAACCTCAAGATTATACCGGTTATAAATAAAATTGATTCTCCCATAGCGAAAGTTGATGAATCTGTTGAGGAATTATCAAATCTTTTAAATGTTATGCCTGAGGAAATTATAAAAATTTCCGCCAAAGACGGCACAAATGTAATGGAAGTCTTAAGGGCTGTTATTAGGGACGTACCCGGGCCCTTCGACGCGGCTCAGGGCGAAGATAAGCCCTTCCGGGCTCTTATCTTCGACTCTGAGTTTGATTCCTTTAAAGGTGTTATTGCTTTTGTGAGAGTAGTGGACGGTGAAATTTCTGATGGAGAGAAAATTGAACTAATGGCAACCAATTCTCCCGCTGAAGTAAAGGAATTGGGATTTTTAAATCCTGGGTTTTTAAAACAGCAAAAATTAAAAGCTGGTGATATTGGATATATAGCCACGGGAATTAAAGAGCCAGGAAAAGTGACTGCCGGCGATACCATTATTAAACTTCAGCCAGCTGCTTTTAAAGGAACTGTTAAGCCTTTGCCGGGATACCAAGAGCCAAAGCCCATGGTTTTTGCCAGCTTGTATCCTGAAAATCCTGACGATTTTGATGTACTAAAGGTTGCCTTGGGAAAACTAAAATTAAACGATCCTGCTTTAGTTTTTGAGCAGGAAATGAAAGAGGCGCTGGGAAGGGGATTTAACTGCGGCTTTTTGGGTACCCTGCATATAGAAATTATTTCCGAAAGACTGCATAGGGAGTTTGGACTCAATTTAGTAATTTCAACACCCTCAGTAGTTTATAAAGTTTTTGATCAAAAAGGAAAGGAAATTACCATTTATTCTGCTTCCGATTGGCCCGACCAATCTGCAATAAAAAGTTCAGAAGAACCATGGGTTTCTTTAGAGGTGATAGCTCCTTCCAATCAAATGGGAAAATTAATGGAGATCCTGAAAGGCTTAAAGGGAAATTATTTGGAGACAAATTATTTGAGTCCAGAAAGGGCAATTATTGTTTTTGAAACACCGCTTAGAGGGGTGGTGGCGAATCTGTATGATAAAATAAAGACAGCTAGTCAGGGGTACGCTTCTATGAACTATAAAATACTTGGATTCAGGCCTGCCAGGCTGGTTAAAATGGAAATACTTATAGCGGGGCAAAAAGAAGAGGCATTTTCAAAAATTGTTTCAGAGGACGAAGCCTATCAGGAAGGCAAAAAAATAGTTGAGAAGCTAAAAGATGTTTTGCCTCCTCAGCAGTTTTCGGTTGCTTTGCAGGCTGTCATAGGAGGAAAAATTATAGCTAGGGAAACAATAAGCGCCAGGCGTAAGGATGTCACAGGATATTTATATGGAGGAGATGTAACTAGAAAAAATAAACTTCTTGAGAAGCAAAAGAAAGGTAAGAAGCTTATGAAACAAAAAGGCAGGGTAACTGTCCCTACCAAAGCCTTTCTAGAAGTATTTAGGGCTTAAGAGGCGAGCCATTTGCCTATTAAGCCAGCTATCTTTTTGGGTCTTTCTGCAACAACAATGTGCCCTGAGTTTTTTACTACAATTAACTCTGAGTTTTTAAATCTCAAACATAGTTCTTTAACGGAATTTACAGTTGCAATTTCGTCTTTATCTCCAGCTATAACCAATGTTGGGATAAAGATTGGCTTGCCCTCGGATATGGGTTTTGACGAAAAAAATTCTTCAAACAAATCCAAATTAGCCCTTGTGCTGAGATGCTTTATTTCTTTGGCATCATTATCTATTAAGTACTGACGCCTTTTTTTAGAGGCTGATTTAAAAATAATCATATTACTTATGCCATGGTAAACTTTGTTGGACAGCCATGTCTTTTGGATAAAAGCAGGTAGTTCCTCTGCTATTTCATATTCCAATGAGGCTAGGCGGGCAATAAAGCTGTCAGCTTTTACTACAGGAGTAATTAGAACTAGTTTATTTATTGTTTCAGGACGCTCTGAAGCAAACGTTACGGCAACTCGTGATCCGAAAGAATATCCAATCAAAGAAAGGCTATCAATTTTTAAATTTTTTAAAAATAAATTTAGCCATTCAGAGTAGTTTTTTAAAATATGTTTTTGCTCTAGAGGCTCAGATTCTCCGCATGCAGGGAGGTCTGGTATTATTATGCGGTAATCCTTTAGACCTTCTGCCATGTCCGTTACAACTCTGTGGTTTCCAGGAAAACCGTGTAGCAAAACAACAACCTTTTTGAGGTTGCTATTTTTTTTCCAATAAAATGTTTCTTTCCCGTTTATTAAAAAATGATGTTTTGTAAAGTTCATTTTAGAGTACAAGCAAAGCCAGTCCTGAGGCTATGAAGATTATGGAAATTATTTTTTGTATAATAATTTTTTTTGTTTCTTTTTCGTGTAGGGCTTTGGGCCAGAAATAGGAAACAAACAATGTTAGGAAAAATAGAAATACATATTGGAGACCGTTTAAGGAATTTACTACAGGAAGGAAGGCCACAGGAGCCAAAGAAATAGCGAAAGATTGTAGTATGTTTGAGGCGCCACCAGCTGTGTTTGCAAGCATAAAAGTGAGTTCTGTTTTCTTGTTTAAGACAGTCTTTTTTTCAAATATTTCTTTTCTGTTTTTCTTTGATACAAGCAAAATAAAAGCTAGAAAAAATGCAAACATTCTCATCCAAAACAAGCCATAAAGGAATGGCACTGATAGGAAAATAATTTTTGACAATATATAATCAACAGCAAAAAATAAGGCTGCCAACAAAGTCAGTTTTAAATAACCCTCGGTGGCTTTGGCATTTTTACCCAAGGATATGATAATATTCCCAATTACTAGTAATATAAATGCCAGTATGCCATTTCTACCTAAAGTAGCTTCTCCCCAAATAAGCCAAGTGAGAATTAAAATGAAAATTGGCTGGGTGGCTCCTATGGTGGTTATTACTTTTGTAACATCATAATATTCTATGGCCCAGTACATGGTGTAGAGCCCCAGCATAAAAACAATAGCCTCAGCTATCATCCACCATAAAATAGACGCATTAGGGAATGACCAGGCAATAAAGGGAAGGAAAATTAGTACGCTGATGTTGAGCATACCAACATAAAAGGTAAAGGAAGTGGGTTTTGAAGGCCCGGCCAAAACCAGCTTATTGCCCAAGGAAGACAAGCTAAGAAAAAAATACGCCAGCGTTATAATGAGAAGCCATGAATATATCATATTGATACATTGTAGCAAAAAACCAAATAAAAAAACACAGTTTTTAGACTGCGCTTTCAGGTAAGCTGGTTTTACTGTACTGATATATTGCAGTAATATGCTCCGCCACTTGAAGCTGTGCCAGAACAGGTTGTGTTTGAGCTGGAAGTGTTGCTTCCAGAAGAAGTGTTTTGAGAAACTGTCACAGAATATGTGTCTCCGTTATTTAAAGCGATTGGACCAGAATAAGCAAATTTTGTGCCGTGGTTTATTGAAACATAGGCAGTAGCTCCAGTTACATTAACTGTTAAAGTAGCCTGTCCCGAAGAGCCCGGTGAACTGCTTTGACTGGAAATATCAACTTTGGTGCTGTTGTTGTATGTTTGATTGTTACTTTGGATGCTTGTGTCGACTGTGCTTGTGTTTTGGGTTGAATTTTCAGCTGGTTGATAATTTTGTTGCATTACAGATTCTGAAACATTGGCAGTTTGTTGTTGGGTCATTTGTCTTATCAGATCTGTTATCTGTTTTATTAGGTCAGCAATTTTTTGTTGCAACATTTGTATCAAACCTTGGTTTGAGGTAGCTGTGTCTGCAGCAAAAATAGGAGTAGCCAATAAGCTAAGCAACAAAACAGATATAATTCCAAATATTAAAATTTTATTTTCTATTTCCATACAACTTGTTTATAGCAAGCCAGCATGAAAACAAGATTAAAGAGAACGGGCGTGAAATATCTTTTTCTTTGCGAACTCGATTAACAAAATTTCTACTGAGCTTACGCTTATGATTATAAGCCATTCAAAAATGCCAATGGCCGTAGTGCCAAGTAAGACTTGGAGAGGAGGGAAATATAATGCGCAAAAAAGTAGCACTAGCGCCACTAAAACTGCAATTGACAGATATCGGTTAGAAAATATGTCTTTTCTAAAAATGCTTCTTTTAGATGATCTGACACTAAATGCGAAAATTAAGGAATCAAAGCATGTAAGGGCAAACACTACAGTTCTTGTAAGCTCTAGGTTTTGTGTAAAATGCCACAATGCAAAAAATGTTAAAAACAAAGAAGACCCTGATACTAAAAATACTGCAAACATCCATTTTTTTATGGATTTGTTTAGCAAAGGTTCCTTTGGGTCACGAGGCTTTTCATCCATAACGCCTGCTGTTTCTTGTTCTGTAGTCAAAGCAATATCTGGAAACCCGTCTTCTATTAAATTAATCCAAAGAATTTGAGCAGGTAAAAGGGGAAGAGGCAGGCCAAATACCATATTCATAAAGAATAAAAATAATTCAGAGTAATCATCGGCTACCAAATAAACAAAAACCTTTCTTACATTTTCAAATACAACTCTGCCTTGCTCTACAGCTTTTACAATGGTTTTAAAGTTGTCATCCAGCAAAACTAAATCTGCCACTTCTTTTGCCACATCTGTGCCAGAACCCACCACCACTCCTATGTCAGCTGCTTTTATGGCAGGGGCGTCATTTACACCATCTCCAATCATTGCTACAACTTCACCGTTTGCCTGTAAAGCCTGTACTATTCTTAGCTTATGATGAGGGGCTACTCTGGCATATATAAAAATGTCTTTCACCCGTTCTTTAAGTTCTTCGTCATTTATAGCTTCAAGCTCCTGGCCCTCTATTATGTTTTTGTTTTCTGCTTCTAAGCCTATTTCTTCGGCTATAGCTTTGGCAGTAAGCCGGTGGTCGCCAGTAATTATAACTGTTTTTATGCCGGCTTTTTTTGTGGTGAGTATAGATTCTTTTGCGTCTTTTCTTAATGGGTCTTTTAAAGCAACAAGCCCGACAAAATTTAAATTATTTACCAGCTCAGAAAGATTTTCATATTTTTGGCCTGTTTTATAATCTTTGTAAGCTAAAGCCAGCACCCTTAAGCCTTTTTGAGTTAAAGAATCTAGCTGTTCTAATAATTTTTTAGTTTCAGCTTTTGTGATTTTTGATCTTTCCAATATTCTTTCTGGAGCCCCTATGGCAAACAAAGAATTTTGGTTTGCACTTTTTTTGTAAAGCCCAGCTGCAAATTTGTGTTCAGATGCAAAAGCCAGGCGGTCTACTACAGGATGCTCTTTTTCTAGTTCATATTTATTTAGCCCAGCTTCTCTGCCTGCTATTAAAAGAGCTTTATCTGTGGGTTTGCCACGTACAACCCACTCTTTAAGTTCATCATTTGGGTTTTCTATAAAAGCATCGTTTACCATGGTGGCAATTTTAATTGCTAATGCTTTTGACTCTTCGGTGTCTGAGGAAGTTAAAACATGGCTTACTTGCATGTTACCTTCTGTTAAAGTACCGGTTTTGTCTGTGCAAATTACAGTTACGCTACCCAGAGCTTCTGTAGCAGCTAATTTTCTTACCAGGCCTTTCTTCTGAAATATGCGCCTCATGCCTAACACCAGTATTACGGTTATAGCGGGAAGCAGGCCTTCTGGTATAGCAGATACTGCCAAAGCCAAAGAGGTAACAAAAATATCTGAAAAAGAAGTTCCTCTTAAATATTCGGTTACAGCTATTATAAGAATGACAGCCAAAATAAAAGCGCCCAAGAGTTTTGATAAATAAGCTATTTTCTTTTGCAGAGGAGTTTTTCGTTCTTTTGTTTCTTTGAGCAAAGTTACAATACCGCCTATTTGAGTGTTTAATCCTGTGGCTGTAATTTCTATTGTGGCAGAACCTTCTTCGGCAATAGTGCCCATAAAAGCCTTGTCTTCGGCATTTTTTTCTACTGGCATCCATTCGCCAGTAAGGCTAGCCTCGTTTACTCTAAAATTTTTGCATTCAAGTATTTTGCCATCGGCTGGTATTTTATCCCCCGCTCTTAGCAGTACAATGTCGCCCAACACCAGCAATTCTGAATCTATTTCTCTTTCAAATCCGTCTCTTATAACTTTGGCTCTAATTTTTACCATTTTTTTCAAAGCTAGCAGAGAATTGTTGGCTTTGTTTTCCTGCCAAAATCCTACAGTGGTATTTATAAGCAATACAAAAATTATAAAAAAGCTGTCTGTATAATGCTTGAGCAAAACTGCAACAAGCACAGTGCCCAGTAAAATGTACATAAGGGGGCTGTTAAACTGGTTGAAAAACAGCCTTATCTTTGAATAAGGTTTTTCGTGGGGCAAAATATTTGCACCCGCTTCTTTTAATTTATCTTCAGCTTGTTTTGTGGTAAGTCCTTTTATATCCATATTCATCTATTTTACACTTCGACGAGCTCAGTGTAAACCAAAAAACTTAAGATCTTGCGACCTCCCTAAAAAAGGAGTAAATTTAAGTAATCTAATAAATATTTTATAGAGATAAATCAGCTCAGGTTGCCCGTGGGCAACCTAAAATTATGGGGGATCATTTAATAGATGTAGTAAATGAGTACGATGAAGTTCTGGGCTCGGAATTAAAGAGCAGGAAGTTTGAGCTGGATTTTATATCTCGTGTGGTGGCAATAATGGTTAAAGATTCTGCGGGGAAAATTATTGTTTGTAAACGCGGGCCTCATAAAACTGTTGATGCAGATATGTTTGATTTGTCGGCGTTTGGGAATGTGGATGCGGGTGAAACTTATGAACAGGCCGCAGAGAGAGAACTTTTGGAAGAAACCGGAATTAAAAGTCCCGTAAGGATGTTGGACAAGTTTTATTTGGAAAATACGCATGGAGACAAAGTAAGCAAATTGTTTTGCGCGGTTTTTTTAGCAGAAAGCGACCAAGAGCCAGTTTTGTGCCACGAGGTGACTTCTTTTAGAAGTATGAGTGTTACAGATCTCGAAAAAGAAATGGAAGAAATACCAGAAATATTTTGCCAAGGATTTATTAAAGATTTTAATAGGGTAAAAAGCAAGTTAATATAAAATAATAAAAAAGTAAAATTAAGGGCGTTAAAATATGGTAAAGTATAACAAATTAGTTAGAGATAAAATTCCTCAAATATTAGATGAGAAGGGCGTGCCGTACGAAAAGCGTATTGCTTTGCCAGATGAGTATAAAGCAGAACTGGTAAAAAAAATAAAAGAGGAGGCAGAAGAATTTTTAGAGAACAATAGTGCAGAAGAGCTAGCTGATATTGTTGAGGTTATTGAGGCTCTAAAAAAATTACCCGAATACGCAAATGTGGAACAAGTGAGAATAAAAAAGAAGGAAGAAAAAGGTGGTTTTGAACAAAAAATAATTCTTAAAGGAGAAAAATAATATGAAGAATAATTTTAAAAGGTATTTAGAGTATTTGAAAGATAACCCAAAAGGGTATTGGTTTCGAGCCAGGCTTTATGGTTTTGGATGGACGCCCGCTACATGGCAAGGCTGGGCGGTAACAGCTGTTTTTATTGGGGTCTTGTTATGGGTAGGAGCTGATTTTGGTAAAAATCCAAATCCCAGTGGGAACGAAATAAATTGGTTTTTCGTAAAAATAATTGTGTTGGTTACAGCTTTAATTGCAATTTGTGTAATTAAGGGAGAAAAACCAAAGTGGAACTGGGGTTTACCAAAAAATAATAATGAACAAATTGACACAACAACAGGAAAGCTAGATGAGTTTAACCAAAATAAAAAAGAAGCTGCTGTTGAAAATAAAAATAAAATTTTAGAATTTTTAGCAGACAAAGAAAAAGTGGTAAACAATGATATTGAAAAATTGCTGGGAGTTTCTGATGCTACGGTGACTCGTTATATGGATGAGTTAGAGCAAGAGGGCAGAGTAAAGCAGGTTGGGCAGGGGAGTGAAACATATTACACAAAGGTTTAATTTAAACATAAAACTCGGCTCACACCTGCCTGCCGGCAGGCAGGCGCCGTGTGAGCCGAAAAACACCTCATCAGCGAGGTGTTTTTTAGTTGGATCAGCTGTAAAGAAATTATGCAAGGAATTTTTCGAATACATCTGGTCTAAAGCCCACAATTATTTTACCGTCAATATCTATTACTGGCACTCCCATTTGTCCGCTTTTCTTTACCATTTCTTCTGCTGCAGATTGGTCTGAAGCCACATTAACATCTTTGTACTCTACGCCTTTGTTGGTAAAAAATTCTTTTGCCATTGTGCAGTAAGGGCAAGTAGGTGTGGAGTAAACTGTAATTGTATGACTGCTCATAATAATTTATTTTACTTATATTTACAGATAAAACGCTTGAGATCTTTGGCCACTTCACTTTTTGCCAAAGAGTAACAAGTCATTTTACCATCTCTTTTTGATGAAACCAGCCCGACTTTAGCCAGTTCGTTTAAATGGTGCGAGGCTATTGCCACGCTCATTTTCAATTTTTCTGCCATGTCTGATACACACATATCCTTATGGTTAAAAAGCATACAAAGCATTTTGAGTCTGCTTTCTTCTCCTGCGGTTTTCAAACTTTTTGCCAAAGCATTAACTTTTTTTTCTTTCATATTAGGCTTTGATTTTTTCATTTGCGTTTATTAATTCCTTAATGGCATTTATTTTTTCCATTCTTTTATCGTTGATTATTTTCTTAGCTAACTCCAAAGCAACTGTTCGTGTGTCTAATTTGGATTCTAAGGATTTTTCTATAACGGTTTTGGTTGTTTTTGTGATTTTTGCTTCTATTAGTTTAAACATTTTTTCTGGGGTGTATCCTTTATATTCTGCATATGAAGAAATAACTCCTCCTGCGTTTGCCACAAAGTCTGGCACTATAACAATTCCTTTATCAGAAAACTCTTTTTCAATATGTTCTCTCATGGGAATGTTGCCGGCCTCAACTATCATTTTTGCTTTTACTAAATTCTTATTGCTTTCATTTATAACATCTGTTACAGAGGCGGGGATTAACACATCTACAGGAACCTTCCAAAAATCTTCGTTGCTTATCTGTTTGGCGTTTTTACCCGTGTATTCTGTTATGGGTTTTTTTTCTGCAACAAGTTTTTCTATCAGTTTATTATCAAATCCGTTTTCTGCCAGAACAGCCCCGTCTTTATCTGCTATGGCTATAACCTTAGCTCCCATTTCAGTCAAAAATTTGAAAGTGAATGTGCCAACATTTCCAAAGCCGTGTATGGAGACTGTAAGGCCCTTCATATCCATACCCAACACCTCGGCTGTGGCCCTTGTTGAATAAGCCACTCCAAATCCTGTGCTGCCAAACTCGTGGGGGAGTCCTCTGTGCTTTTTGCCGTAAATTTGTGTGCACAAGTCAGCGGGCTTTCCTGTGGCTGAGCTACAGTTTTCTGTGGCCTCCACAAACCATTCCATTTCTTTTTGGCCCGTGTTTACATCTGGACCTGCAATATATTTTTTGGGGATAAATGGTTTTATTGCTTTTGCAAATTCTTGCATTAAAAGCTTTTTTTGGCTGTCATCTCCACCTTTCCACACAATGCCGGCCTTGGCTCCGCCAAAGGGTATGCCGGCCAATGCGTTTTTCCATGTCATGGCGCGGGCCAATCTTCCCACTTCTTCTGCTGTGACATTGTGCGTCATTCTTATACCGCCCTTGCCAGGACCTAGCAGGGTGTTATCTATGACCAAAAACCCTTTTAAGCCTATGGCGGTGTTATTAACCCCTACTATATATTCTGGTTCAAAAGCATCCATTTTGTTTATTTAATTTTAATATTTATATTGGTAATCCGTAAGAGAAGTCCAAAAGACGTTCAAATGTATATTTGAATGTTATTATATTTAAAAACCCTTGTCAATAGGCAAGCAAAAAGCCGTCATTTAAACGGCTTTATGTTATCACCACTACTTATTTAAAAATAAATAATTTATCAATTGTCGTTTTAAGTGTTTCTGCCACGTCATGAGCTAGTTTAAGAGAGGGGTTATATTTACCCTGTTCTAAAAAAACAATCGTTTCTCGTCTTACGCCCACTTTTTCTGCCAGCTGTTCTTGGGTCAAATTATATTTTGTCCTTAGCTCTTTAATTTTGTTTTTCATAATATTTGAACAGAACACTATAAAGGATAAGCACAACACAAACTGAATATGCTAACACAGAACCTGCAACCTCGTAAGCTGAACCAGTGCTTCTTAGCGTCATTAAAATAAAAGAAAGCGCAGCTCCGCCAATTCCAAAGACAGTTATAGCCATTCTTGCTGCACGCCCTCCTATAGATATAATTCTTTCATCAACCAGTGTCCCTGCAACTTTCTTTCTTGCGGTAAGAATAACCAGTACAGCTCCCACAATGGCAACAAGCGCCAAGACATAATTATCAAAAATTATCGCCTGTGCCATAATTATGCCCAAAAAAACTGCTGTTAATATTCTTATAAACTTGAAATTTTTTTGTGTCATATTTTTTATATTAGTTAATTATCTATAACTATCCCAATGTTATATTATTCTAACACGCCTGTCAATAGGCAAGCAAAAAGCCACCTTAATTAAAAGGATGGATTATGAAATTTTATAGAGAGCCCAAGTCCAGCGTAAAATCTATTTTTATCTTTTCTACAAAGTCTTGTACGTGGCTTACCAGTATCATTGCTCCATCAAAGCCATTTATTGCTTTTGCTATTATGGGAATATGGCGAAAATTAATGTGATTTGTGGGTTCGTCTAAAATAAGCAAACCCGGTTTTTCTAAAGCTATTGTTGCAAAAGCAACTAATCCTTTTTGCCCTTCAGATAATGAACCAATCTTTGCTTTTAACAATTCTGAGTCCAAAAGAAATCCAGCAGCATGAGCTCTTAACTCTTGCTCGGTTCCAGTGCCTCCTTGTGCTTTTGATAATGTTTGATAGACGGTGGCATTAAAGTCTAGCGTAGAAAAATCTTGCCTATAATACCCAATCTTTACCTCTGGTTTAATTTGTTCTCCCTTTGCATGCCCAGATGCTAGTTTTTCTAAAAGTGTGGATTTTCCAATTCCATTTGGGCCTGTTAAAAGAAGCCTGTCTTTTTTACCCAATTCAATTTTAACGTTTTTGGTTATAAATTTATGGTTGATGGCCACATCCACTGAAGATAATTTTAAAATAACTCCGCCAACATCTTGTTGCACAGGAATCTTAAAATGCTTTATTGTTTTATCTTCTCTTCTTAAATCTACTACCTCTCCTTCTAGTTCTTCTATTTTCTTTCTCATTTTAGATGAAACATCTCTCAAATGGCCACCTTTCTGTGCAAAAAAATTAGCCTGTTCTTTCCTATGGGAGATATCCTTTTGGAGTCTGACGTTTTTCATTCTTTCTCTTTCTAGCCGTAATTTTATTTCTTGAACAACTGTAAAATAGTCTCCAGTATATTGCTCTACTTTTTTTAAAAAAATATCTAGATATAAAACTCCTTTTGTAAAAGCATTTAAGAAGTCCGCATCGTGGGAAATAACAATACAAGTTTTAGGATACTCAATAATAAATTTTGTTAAGTGTTCAATGCCAGTTTTATCCAAATTGTTTGTTGGCTCGTCCAGCAAAAGAATATCTGGATCTTGAATGAGAGCGGAAGCTAAAAGTATTCTTGCCTGCTGTCCGCCCGAAAGACTGCCCACCTTTCTATTATGGGGCATTTCTAGATTTACCACTTCTAAGACATCTTTAACTTTTTTATCAATATCGTATATTTTATCTGTAAAACATTTCTCAAAATATTCTGTTATGGTTAGCTCCCAATTCTCACGGGGAATTACTTGCTTTGCTGTGGCGATAGTTAGGTTTTTGTTTATATTGACTATTCCGGCTTCAGGTGATGATTCACCGGTTATTAGCTGAAAAATGGTGCTTTTGCCAGCTCCGTTTTGTCCCATTAGGGCAATTTTTGATCCTTTACGCAATGAAAAGCTGGCCTCGTTTAATATGGGCTTATTTGTTTCCCATTCAAAAGAAACATTACTAAATTTTAGTACAATCTCATTGTCTGGCATAATAGACACTTTAACATGTTTTTTGTCGTATATCCAGTGCTGCTTACAACCAAAAAACCACCCTAGTAAACAATAGAGGCTATTTTTTGGCGGTTGAAAAGTTGAATATCTTGTACAGAGCGCAAAAACCAGTAGCTGCTGTGATAATCAAAACAGCCGCTATAATGTAGAGTACTATACTTGTTATGCCAGCTGAATTGTAAGCAATTAATAACAATATTAAGCCGAGTATGACTCTAATTGCTCTATCTGCTGGTCCCTCGTTTTGATATTTATTCATAATTTTAATAATTAATTTTTTATTACTATTACCTGATTATACCTGTTTGCCGTTATTTTTGAAGAAGGCCACCCCATTCAATCACCGTGAACCCCTTACGTTGCAAGGTGGTTAGATGTTGCGTCGGTAGTGAGATATTGTTTTGAAGTCCTTGAAAATCAAGGAAAATCCTAATTATGGTGTCGGGCTTTGGTAAAATTATCAGTGGAGCAAGCTTGTTAAGCTGCTCTTCTGTAAACCACGTTAATCTTACATATGGGGTATTTGGCATTTTAAGCAACCAAAAGGTTAAGAAGTCATTAGATTCTCTATCAGACAACCCCAGCTCTTTCAATTGTGACTTGATGGTGGTTTCTAACTGGCTTTGTGGAACAACAAATCCCTCTGTAATATTTGGATAATCTCCATGCCCAGTGCCTTCCCAAAAAAGTGAATCATACTTTGACCCATCTGGGGCTATTAAAGTTCCGTCTGGACTTGCCTTAATCTGCCAACCATTATTGTATAATGGTTCAGACTTAGTAATATCTGCTCCAACGTAAACTTTTACGTTTGTAGTTTGGGCTGGGTACAAGTAAATCACAGGTTTTCCGCATTCAGCTTGTAGACCATATTTATCATTTGTAAAAACTACATATTCATTCAGAGGATTTTTATAAAAAATAACAGGATGATAAGTGTACCAACTCTCAATAGAAATTTTGTCGAATTGTCCAGTAGCACTATTATAGCTACCACCGTATAAACCATAGAAGAATTTAATTATTGGATCATTAAAATCTTTTAATTCATAAATGGGCTTGTTGGTGCTGGTGACACCAATTTGTTGAGAAATGTCAGAAATATCTCTTGCAAATGTGACAGACGATCCTGGATTTCCGCACCCACCAAGGTGTGCATCTTGGTGGTAGCTATCTTGATTTTTTATGCCGTTGTTCCAGGTTATATTTGGAACTGAATTGTTGCTAAAGAAGTCATATGTAATATTGTATATGGTATACAATCCGCTTGGTAGTTTCAGTATGTAACTATTGAGATAAAGTTGAGAGGTTATATTATTTTGAGTCTTGTAGGTCATCTGTCTTAAATATAAATCTCCATACGGTGTAGTATCAGCCTTGGTTATGGCATATCCTGTTAATGGGTTTGTGTACTGCTTTATGTAATTTACATATAAATCAGAGGGATAGAGGTATGGTTGTTCTAATTTTAAACCTTTGTATGTAAAATCAGTGGGTCCAGTTATATCAGCATAAAATGTTGTGGTATCTGCGCTTAGAACTTTTGATGATAATGCGTATCCAGATTTTGTTTCAGAGTTGTAAGCTTCACGAGTGGAACTCTTTTCCATAAAGCGATATCCCCCAGGAATTTGTTCAAAAAAGAATATAGTAGGGCCACCTAAAGTAACTGGGTCAATTGTGGCCAAAATTATTTTATTGTCTCCGTTGGCTCCCATATCATAATAATTTACAGATGGGGCTGTTTGCGATCCAGAGTAAGAGTCGCTAAAGTACGCCACTAATTTTAAATCTGCCATTGGGATGGCATCTTTACGCCATTGGACACTAATTGGGTTTTCTCCAGGAACCCAACTTCCAGTCATTGGTGGGGGAATAAAAATGCTATTTGGGTCTGGAGTTGAATTTTCTGGTGATGTTTGCTCTGGTTGTTGTGGAGATTCCGAGGATTCTGTTGACTGCGAAGAGTCACCTTGAGGCGTAGTTGTGAATCTATTTGTTTGCCAATATAAAAAACCTCCAATAGCTATGGCACATACTACAACAATCCCTAAAATTATAGCTATGAATCCTTTTTGTGAGTTTTCCATATAATAAGTAAATTTAATTTTTATTAATTATACATCTTTTATTGATACCAACCAAAAACATGGGTTGTTGCTTCGACGCTTAAATTTTTTGTGTTAGAACCGGAATCAGTGTGATCTTGTAAATTAAAGTAGTTTGTATTGTGATCTTTTGCCCATGTAACCAAAAGCGCCAAAGCTGATCCAGAATCAACATCTGGGTCTAAAAATATGGCGTTGATGTTTAGGGTTTGCAATTCTTTGATTGATTTCTCGTCATGGGTTTGAGGAACGGGAGTTGGCATATAATGGGAAAAATCAACAGATGCTATCATAAGGCAGTCAAAACACGATTCTTTTAATCCTTGCTCTAGTTTATCCAATTCGACTTGTGAAACATTTTTTAAAATTATGGGTACAATTTTTGCATTGGGAAAGTCGTTATATATATCTGTAAGGATGTTATAAATACCATGCTCATAAATAAAACTTGACGGCTCGTCGGTAGCAAAATTGTTTTTGACTAAAAAAGAAACAACATCATAATCTGAATTTACCTGCCCTTCGCCCAGTTCCCAGTCTTTACTTGTTGTTTGGATATTTCCATATCCTGCAGAATAGTGGTTAGGTGATAGGAGAACAATGGTTCTTGGAGGAATTATATGTTTTGATAATTCTGAAAAAAAATCTGCTCTCTGTGGAGCCATTAAATTATGATGCGGTACTACTGCGCCCGATATGTAAAGTGGTGAAGAGTTTGGGAATTTAAAATAAAAATATAACCCTGTAATTATTATTACAGATAAGGTTGTAATAGCTGATAATAAAATAAGTTTTTTTTGAGACACCATTAGATTTAATGATACAGAATTTATATTTATAAATCCACAACCTTACTTTAAAAGCTATAAAAAATCCCCGTAAAAGGGGATTTTTCCTATGTGTGGCGGGCAGAGGATAATTATGGCGGACCCAAGGGGATTTGAACCCCTGATCTTCTCCGTGACAGGGAGACGTGTTAACCGGGCTACACTATGGGTCCATATATTGTAATTGAAGGTACTTCGACATGCTCAGCACACTTCACCTCACTCGCCGTCAGCAGAATGCCTGCACTGAGCGAGCGAAGCGAGTCGAAGTGTGCCGGGGGAGAGAATCGAACTCTCGACCTCGGCGTTATGAGTGCCGCGCTCTTACCGACTGAGCTACCCCGGCTGACTGTGACTTTTAATAAACTCTAATTTCTCACTGCGCACTAAATTTTTTATTTCTCTTTCCTTTTTAAATGCGGTTATTTTACTTCTATACTTTTTTGAAAAAACAATCTTTCTGGGAATATGTGACCTTGTATATTTGGCACCTTTGCCTTCCTTATGCTTTTTAAAGCGTTCTTCTAAATTATTTGTGGATCCCGTATAAAGAGAGCCGTCTTTGCATTCTATTATATATACAAACCACATTTCAGCCGTTCAATTAATTTTCAACAAACCCTCAACCCAACCATTTATTTTTCTTCTCAATTGTGTACCCTGTTTTACCTTTAGCCTAATTGTTCCATAATAAGAATTATTTTTTGGGTACACTTTTTGGGATATACTATTGATTAAAATTGTCTTTGTAAATTGTTCTAGAGAAATGCTTGTCACCTTAGCCCAATATTTTTCAATGCTTTTAATTCTATTTTTATGTATTTTATTAATTCTAACCTGAATTGTAAATCTTTCTGGCGTCACATTACAAATATCAGTAAACCATTTTTTCATAAACAAGATAGTTCTAAAATCAGAATTTGTAAAACTTACCTCTTCTGTACAGTCAGATGTCGCTCCTTCGCTAATATATAATGCTATGCCCGCTATAAATAAGTCGCGACTATCAAGTTTTTTAATATCACTCAGTCCTTCACGTCTCAATCTTTCTGTTTCCCGTAGTCTTCGGTTTCTAATCTTTTCTAAAAACGTAATCCTCCCCTTATAACTTCCAGAAGCCTGTCTTTTTGCTAATCTTTCAATTTGTTTTTTTCCTAGTTTTATATCCCTACACCAAATGCTTACTGTGCTTTTTGGAATTGCTAGTTTATCAGAAATTTCGGATATGCTTTTTCCTATCTTTCTAAGTCTTACTGCTTTATGTTTTTTCAATATGTTTGCCATTGGACTAACGCATATAATGATTATTTTATTATACCGTTAGTCCAAAACAAACACAACATTTGGGCCTCCCCGAATTGCACGGGGGTCTGAAGCTTCTTTTTACACTTTCTGTTTTCAGAAAGAATGGACTATACCACCATCCGTTTAGCCGGATGTTCCTATTATAGTCTCTGAACCTTCCCCAACTTTTATTGAGGCTTGGATGCTGATTGCCAAATCTTTCCTTTTTTTAGCTTTCGCACTTATCTATTAAGATTATGCTGTAGCAAGAAAAGCTTAATGGGTTTCCAGCAGTTTAAGGAATTTTTCCATTATGTGTTACCACATAAGGTCACAATTAAATTATGAGACTTCCGAGGTACTACTCCTCCAAGGCCCGCGACATACATTATACATGTATACTTTATTACTTTAACACAAAAAATATTTTGAATCAAGGCGGTAATGACTATAAAAAAAGAGCGGATCGCCGAATATCAGCTAGCCGCTTAAATGCCACATGGGTCGAGAAGATTCGATACTGTCCAACGGTACGCAGGTGTATCCATCCCTTGGATTTTCATCCAGGTATGTTATAGGGACTTCGCCGAGCGCTACGCCACATGGATAGGCGAACGTTATTCTTGCCTCGCGTCCATTGTGTCGAACGAGCTCTCCGGCCATGAATTCTCCTCCCCATATACCACATATCTTGCCAGTACCCGTTTGACACTTAGGACACGGGTATAAATTCTCAAGAGGTACCTGTCTTATTTCGTTCCCGATGATTACCGATACGAGTCCGTTGGGACGATCAGTAAGCCGTTTGCTGATGCGCCCGAACGTAAAGTACCGCCCATCTGTCTTGTCCCAAAAAGCTACTGAGCATAGATCGTTTTCCAAAAATCCCAAAGGCCATGAAGTGGGGACGATGTGTTTTTTACGCCTTTTTCCCATTGCTTAATCCTCCGTGAAGGATACAAAGAACTGGTTAACTACTATTAGTATTATGTTACTCTTAAATTAATTTGTGTCAACAAACGTGTGTTTTGGGGCTTGTATTGGGCCCGAAAAAGAGGTAAAATAGAGTAATAGAGAAGATAAAAATATGAGGAAAAAAATAGTAATCAATGACCCTAATGAGGGTGTTTTAATTAATAAATTAGAGGAGAGAAAAGACATTAAAGCAGAAAGAATTAAACGACTTTTAGCATTACCGGATTTAAGTAAAAAAGAAAATTCTCCAGTTAAATTTTTATTTGACGAGATAATCAATCTACCAAGATTTAAGGATTTTGATTTAGTTGATTTTCCAAGGATTGTTACAGTACAAGAAGATTTTGATCTTTTAAATACTCCCAAAGACCACCCAAGCAGAAGAGAAACAGACACTTATTATGTTGATGAAAAACATGTTTTGAGGACGCAAATGACGGTGATGTGGAGCTTTTATTTAAAAGAAAAAGAAGTTTTGGAAAGGCTGGAAAAAGGAGAGCCTGTTGGGGCTTTGTCCGCCGGTATAGTTTATAGAAAAGATGAAATTGATAAAAGCCACTATCCTGCCTTTCATCAAATAGACGGATTATATATTTGCAAAAAAGATCAAAAAATTATTGAGCAGAAAGATTTGGAGGAAGTGCAGATTGATTTGGCGAAAGGAGTTTTTGGACAAGATATCGAATATAAATTTATTGTTGACTCGTTTCCTTTTACGACTCCGTCTGTGGAAATGGATATTATGTTCAATGGGGAATGGATGGAGGTAAATGGAGCGGGGCTGGTGCATCCTCAAGTTTTAAAAAACTTTGGATTGGATCCGGAAGTTTATAACGGCTGGGCGTTTGGATTTGGCGACAGATTGGCCATGATAAAAATGGGAATACCCGATATTAGAATTCTGTGGTCTGAAGACCCCAGAATTACTAGTCAGTTCAAAGATATAAATAGTAAATTTAAAGAAGTTAGTAAATACCCAGAGACATCTCGCGACATTTCGTTTATAATAGATAAAAATATAAACCTGAATAATTATTATGAAATTGTGCGTGATTATGCGGAAAACCTGATAGAAGAGGTGAAACTGGTAGATGAATATGAAGACGAAAAAAAATTTGGCAAAGACAAAAAGAGCTACACATTCCGCATTATATATAGAAGCCCGGAAAGAACACTGACAAACGAGGAGATAAATAAAATCCAAGAAGAAATAAGAAATAAAACAAAAACAGATTTAAACGCAGAACTGCGTTAAAAATATTTTCCAAATTATATGATTAAGTTAAATATAAAATCCAAAGACGAGGAGGTCGAGAAAAAGCCAGAGCCAGTAAAAAAGGCTGTTGTAAAATCTAAAGCAGAAAAACCTGCGCCCGTTAAAGTGGCTCCAAAAAAGGAGAAGCCAGTAAAGGAAGTAAAACCAGAAATAAAAACAGAGGTTGCGAGGGATGAAGTTAAAATAGAACCCCTCGGCCGTAGCCCGAAGACTACGCCTACGGGCGAGGCAAAAAAAGCTAGGAAAGAAGGGGAGTATACTGCAAAAGATATTTCTGTATTGAAGGGGTTGGAGCCCGTTAGACTAAGACCTGGAATGTATATTGGGTCCACTGGAATTGATGGATTGCATCATTTGATTTGGGAGGTGGTAGACAACTGTTTGGACGAAGCAATGGCAGGATACGCCCATAATATAGAGGTGATTTTATTACCCAATAGCAGGGTAAGAATTTCTGATGATGGAAGAGGGATTCCAGTTGAAAAACATCCCGACACAGGCAAATCAACTTTGGAAACAGTTTTGACAACTTTGCATGCTGGAGGAAAATTTGGTGGAGAGGCATATAAAGTGTCTGGTGGTCTGCATGGCGTGGGTATTTCAGTTGTTTGTGCTTTATCTTCTTGGATGGAATCAGAAGTGCATAAAGATGGCGGAGTTTATAAACAGGAATATGTCCGCGGAAATCCAAAAGGTGCTGTAAAAAAGATTGGCGAAGCAAAAGATACTGGTACCACGCAGACTTTTGAATACGATCCAACAATTTTTACAGGCGACTTAAAATACGACCCAAAAAGAATTTTAAAACATTTAAGACAGCAGGCTTACTTAACAAAGGGAGTGAGGATAATGTTCAAAGATGAAAGGGAAAAAGGAAAAGAATCCAGCTACGCGTTTTATTTTGAGGGCGGAGTTGCTTCTTATGTAAAATATTTGGTGGAGGGGAATACTCCAAGACATCAAAATGTATTTTCAGTTGCTTCTGAAAAAGATGAGGTGCAGGTGGAAACTGCTTTCCAGTACACCCAAGAAATGGAATCTACGGAAGAAAGCTTTGCTAACAATATCTATACTCCAGAGGGAGGCACTCATGTTTCCGGATTCCGTACAGCTCTAACCAGATCCTTAAATGACTATGCAAGAAGAGAAAACTTTCTTAAAGAAAAGGATGATAATTTTTCTGGTGATGACGTGAGAGAAGGTTTGACAGCTGTAATTTCTGTAAAAATAAGAACTCCGCAGTTTGAAGGGCAAACAAAAGCCAAATTAGGAAATCCTGAGGCTAAAAATGCTGTGGAAACCGCAGTAGCTGAAGGCTTGGCAGATTATTTAGAAAGAAATCCATCTGACGCAAAGTCTATTATAGAAAATTGTATGCTGGCTAACAAAGCCAGATTGGCAGCTAAGGCGGCTAGGCAGACTGTTTTGAGAAAGGGAGCTTTGGAAGGCTTGGCTTTGCCAGGCAAACTGGCTGATTGTCTGTCTAAAAGAGCAGAGGAGTCAGAGTTATATATAGTAGAGGGAGATTCAGCTGGAGGTTCTTCAAAACAAGCAAGGGATAGGAGATTTCAGGCTATATTACCCCTAAGAGGTAAGATTTTGAATGTGGAAAGAGCCAGGCTGGACAAAATGCTGGCTTCAAAAGAAATTAAAGCTCTTATCATAGCCATGGGAACGGGCATAGGAGAAGACTTTAACATAGAAAAATTAAGATACCACCGAATTGTAATCATGACAGATGCTGATGTAGATGGAGCTCACATTAGGACTTTGCTCTTAACATTTTTTTACAGACATTTTAAACCAGTTGTAGATGCAGGATATATTTATATTGCCCAGCCCCCACTTTTTAAAATTCAGGCAGGCAAAAGAGTTGAGTATGCTTACACTGATGAACAAAGGGACAAAGTGCTAAAAGATATAGGTAAAGCGACAGGAGTGTCCATACAACGCTATAAAGGTTTGGGAGAGATGAATCCAGAACAGCTTTGGGAAACAACTATGAACCCAGACAACAGGACCTTGTTACAAGTTGTTGTGGAAGAGGCCCATGAGGCTGATAAAACATTGGATATATTAATGGGAGAGGCTGTTGAGCCTAGGAAGAAGTTTATCCAAACTCACGCAAAGTCTGTAAAAAGCTTGGACATTTAGCTAATTCTTGACATAGATATTAAAGAGTGCTATAATAAAATATAGTGCTCTTTTTTTATTTCCCCCCGATTTTTTTTAGGAGAAAGCCATGAAGGCTATCACGATGGAGCGCGTACAAGAGTGGGATAGTCTCTTCGGAGACCTTGTAGGATCATTTCTACAAGGAATCTTGCTCGAGACGTTCTTTCACGAAGACAACGCCATCCAGATGTACGGGTTGGCCCACGAACTCGGCGTTCCGCTTTCGGAGCTGTGTTCGTACGTCTGGCTGCAGACGTATGTACGCGAGCTTCGGGAAGATTTCGAGACCCTTCCCGCCTTTCAGCTCGTATGTCAGCATTTTGGCATTGACCCTGAAAAGTTTCACTCATACATCCTCCGCGAGGACGAGTTGGCCCGCAGTGTGCTCGGGCCTGAGTGGGGCGGGGAGGCCAACCTGATGGATGATATTCAGCAGGACGCTGAAGATGGGATGTTTGGAGACTAAGTGACTCAAAAAGAGTCGCACAAAGCCTTGCGGAGTTTAACAGCTTTCGCAAGGCTGTTTTTTTTGATATGATAACGAATAATATTTTAAAAAAATTAATAAAATATAAATGATTATTTTTGTATAAAGAGTATTATGTTAGAGTTAACAGTGACAACAAGAGACAACAAAGAAGTCGTTGATATTACAGACGGAGTAAACGAAATCTTGAGAAATAATAATATAAAAGACGGTTTAGTGCATCTTTTTGTGGCGCATACTACCGCCGCGCTTACTACGGCAGATTTGGATCCAGGAACAGATTTGGATATGCTGGATGCTTTTGATGAATTGGTGCCAAAGCTTGATTTTCGTCATCCTCACGACCCTTCTCATACACCAGATCATATACTCTCTTCATTGATAGGTGCCTCACTTGCCGTGCCAGTGGATGAGGGCAAGCTAGTTTTGGGAACTTGGCAAAGAATTATATTGATAGAGTTTAATGGCCCCAAAGACCGCAAAATTATTGTTTCTATATCCTAGCTATTTTTTGCTCTTTATGGTCTACATTTTTTTTGGTATAATTTATTAAACCAAAAAAATATGAGCGATTCTACAATTTATGTAACAATAGCTTTTATAGCGTTGGGGCTGGTAGCGTGGGTTCTTATTAGAAAGAAAAAGCGTCATAGAAATCTTTCTTCTATTTCTACAACCGCCATTCTATTAAATATAGCAGGGATTGTTATTGGGGAAACTAAAATTTTTACACATGCTTTTGGGTATGGACTTATAAGCGTAGGGTTGATATTATCTATTATTGGTATAATTACTGGCGGGAGAAAATAAAATTAAAAACATAAAATAAATGTTTGATAAATTAAAGCAATTGCAACAGCTTAAAAAAATGCAGGACTCTTTTAAGAAAGAAATCGAAACAGTTGAAAAAAACGGAGTTTCTGTGACAATTAACGGTAATTTTGAGGTTACTGACATAAAGCTAAGCGAAGAGTTGGAAATAAAAGAACAAGAAAATCTTCTTAAAAATTGTTTAAACGAGGCGAGAAACAGCATTCAGAAAAAACTGGCCAGCCAAATGATGTCTTCCGGGCTGGGGGCTGGTTTTGGATTATAGCTTGACAAACATTATGCAAGGTGGCAATGTATAAGAAAGAGAGTATTATTAATAAAAATTTGTAATTATGAGCCCATTTTTTGCATTCTTCTCGGTGCACCCGTATATCACGGGTTTAATTTGGTTTGTTGTAATTATCGTGTTGGTGTCTATAAAACAAATCAACCAATACGAAAAAGGAGTAAAATTTAGCCTGGGCAAATACGTCGGGTTAATGGACCCGGGATGGAGACTGGTTTTCCCGGTTTTCCAATCTTATAGGAAAATTGACTTGAGGGTGAAAGCCGTGGATGTGCCCAATCAAGAAGCCATTACCAAAGACAATATTTCTGTGAGCGTTAACGCAGTTATTTATTATAAAGTGCACGAGGCTGATAAGGTGGTCTTGGAAGTTGAGAATTTTTATTATGCGATTTCCCAGTTAGCTCAAACAACTATGAGAAATGCTGTGGGCCAGGTGGATCTGGACGGGCTTTTGTCCCAGAGAGACAGAGTTTCTGAAAGTATACGCGCTATCATAGACAAAGACACCGATCCCTGGGGCATCAAAGTTTTGAACGTTGAATTGAAAGATATTACTTTGCCAGAGGAAATGAAAAGAGTGATTGGAAAACAAGCAGAAGCTGAAAGAGAAAAGAGAGCTATAATTATTAAGGCTGAAGGAGAGGTTTTGGCCGCAAACAATATGGCAAAGGCTGCTGAAGTGCTAGGAGGATCAAAAGGAGCATTGCACCTAAGGACGCTACAATCCATAAACGATATAAGCTCTGACCAATCAAACACAATTGTTTTTGCCGTTCCACTGGAAATATTGAGGGCATTTGAGGCTTTTGGAAAAAATCCCCCCTTGAACCCTCCGCAAAACCAATAACAGCAAATATCAAAAAATCGCCTTTTAGGCGATTTTTTGATATAATCAAGCAATATGAATTTTATATCTATATTTTTGTTTGGGTTGCTAGGAGGGATATTGTTGACTTGGATTTTTGAACTGGTTTTAAAAACCAATAAAAAGTTAAAACATAGATATTATATGCATCACGAAATTATTTTTGGATATCATGTTCATCATAGTGTTTATGGATTAATTTTTCTTTTAGTAAGCCTTATTTATTTTTTTAGCCATCAAACAGTATCATTCATATTTTGTGTCGGAATGGGGGTGGGGATTATTTTGGAGCACACCGTGTCAGAGCGCAGGTTTGTTTTTGTAAATAAGTGGAAAAGGCGATAGCATTGACAATAAGCCTGCCATCGGCTATTATGTAAATAGATGGCCTGCGGGCCATTTTAAAAACCCTGCCTTTCGGTAGGCAGGCAATAAAATATGACAATTACACAAAAAGTAAATATGTTTTTTAAGGAAGTCTGGGTAGAGATGAGAAGAGTAAGCTGGCTTTCCCAGAAGGAAATTTTAAAATACACTGTAATAGTGTTAGTGGTTACAGTGGCTGTAGCTGTGTTTTTGGGAGGACTGGACTACATTTTTACAGAAATAATAAGAAGGTTTTTATTAAAATACTAATAGCATGGCAAAGCAGCAAATAGAACAAGATCGAAATTGGTATGTTATTCATACTTATTCTGGGTATGAAGACGCAGTTGCCAAAAATTTAAAACAGAGGATTGAGTCTTTGGCAATGGAAGATAAGATTTTTAATGTTATTGTTCCCAAAGAAAAAAAGATAAAAATTAAAAACGGTAAAAGAAAAACAGTTGAAGAAAAGATTTATCCAGGATATGTGCTTGTAGAAATGATTGTTACAGACGCCTCTTGGTATGTGGTCAGAAATACTCCCCGAGTAACAGGATTTTTGGGAGCAGGAACTACACCAATCCCAGTTTCAAAACCAGATATGGATGACCTGATGAAAAGAATGGAAATGGGCGAACCAGAATTTACAATTGATTTTGAAGTGGGAGCTAATGTTAAAGTTACAGACGGTCCATTCAAGGGCTTTGAGGGTAAAGTTTCTGAGATTGATAAAGAAAGGGGAAAGATAAAAGTTTTGGTCAACATGTTTGGCAGAGACACCCCAGTAGAATTAGACTCATTACAAATTAAAAAAGTTGAATAACAAAAAGCTGAATATTGCTCTTGGTCCAGCAGAGCTTGACCATTACATATTATTCGGTGTTTATAAAAATGGCAAAAGAAATAAAAGCCGTAGTAAAAATACAAATTCCAGCCGGTAAAGCTACTCCAGCGCCTCCTATAGGACCTGCGTTAGCTCAGCATGGGCTGAATATAGCAGAATTCTGCCAGAAGTTTAACGCTGCAACTCAGCAATTGGCAGGCTACAAAGTACCAGCAGAAGTTACCATTTATAAGGACAGGTCTTACACGTTTATATTGAAGACTCCTTTGGCTGCAGAATTGCTAAAAAAAGCAGCAGGGGTAGAAAAAGGGTCTGGCGTGCCAAATAAGACAAAAGTTGGCAAAGTCACAAAAGCCCAATTAAGAGAAATAGCCGAGAAAAAAATGCCTGATTTAAATACTACAGACGTAGAGCAGGCAATGAAGATAATAGCTGGCACGGCGCGCAATATGGGAATAGACGTGGTAAACTAAAACAGACAAAAAGCAAGAGCAAAAAGCTCTTGCTTTTTGTTTTTGGAAAGTGGTAGAATAATCATACATATTATTAAAAATAAAAATTATTTATGATATTGTCTGATACGGATATTAAGAAACACATTCAAGATGGCGCTATTAAAATAGATCCTATGCCTAATTTTGAAGAACAGTTGGGGCCGTGTTCTTTGGATCTTCATTTAGGGACCAGCTTTAAAATTTTTAAGGTGAGCAGATATTCCTTCATTGATTTAAAAAACGGCGCCAATATTGACGACATGATGGAGGAGGTTGTGATTAAGGAAGGAGGGTCATTTATAATTCAACCACACGATTTTGTAGTTGCAGTTACAAAGGAAGAAGTAATTTTACCAGCCAACATAATGGGCAGGCTGGATGGCAGGAGTTCTTTGGCGAGACTTGGTCTGGTTATACATGTTACCGCTGCTCGGTTTGATCCGGGATGGAAAGGAAAAGCAGTAATGGAATTAGGAAACTTGGGAACAGTTCCAATTGTTTTGTATAGCGGGATGAGAATTTGTGCCATGACTTTTGAAAGCATTTCTGCTTCATCTCAAGTACCATATACTGAACAAAAAGACCATAAATATGCAGGACAAGATTCGGCTACTGCCAGCAAAATAAATGAAGAGCCTGATTTTATAAACAAAGATAAATGAACCATGGCAAAAGAACACCCAGAATATCAATATCTCAATTTAATGCAGGATCTGCTTGATCATGGGTCAGAGCAGGTGGACGCGGGGACAGGTATTAAAACTTATAGTCTTTTTGGCAAACGGTTTCAGTTTGACCTTTCAGAAGGATTCCCCCTATTAACCACAAAAAAAGTTTACTTTAAGGGGCTTCTTTATGAGCTTTATTGGTTTATAACTGGTCAAAAAAACATAAAATATCTTGTTGATAACAACGTGCACATTTGGGATGATTATCCTTATCGCATTTATCGCGAGAAAATAAACAAAGGCCTGGAGCCCGAAATGACGAAAGAAGAATTTATAGAAAAGATAAAAAATGATGCTGAATTTGCTACAAGGCACGGAGATTTACCACACGTATATGGGGATATGTGGCGCCACTGGCCTACAAAAACAGAAAGGACAATTGATCAGTTGCAGTGGATGATAGACAATGTGCGCAAAGATAAAAGCACTCATTCAGCTATAGTTAATTCATGGAATCCAGAATATCTTTATGAAATGGCTTCGCCTGGAGAAGCTTGCCGTTTCCCAATTTGTCATAATATGTTTCAGATAAATACAAACGGCGGAAAGTTGTCGCTCCAATTATATCAACGATCATGTGATGTATTTTTGGGAGTGCCTTTTAACATAGCAAGCTATGCACTACTGACAATGATTTTGGCGCAAATAACAGGTAACAAGCCAGGTAATTTTATTCATATTTTTGGAGACATTCATTATTACGAAAATCATGTTGAGGCCATAAAAGAGCAGCTGCTTCGCGAACCAAAACCATTCCCTATAGTTAGGATAGACCCAAATCTCAAGGAAATTGATGACTTCAGACCGGAAATGGTGGAGCTCGTGGGTTATGAAGCTTATCCGCCGATTAAAGCTTCGCTTACTCCGGTAGGAGGGTTGGTTACAAAAGAGTGGAAAGATTTTGTTCAAAAAAGTAAAGGATAAATTCTTTAATAATAAAAACTAAAAATAAAATTATGTTTCTTGGTTCAAAACAATTATTACAACTGGTAAAAGAAAATAAATTAATGGAGGACCTTTCTGATCGTGAATTGACAACACCCGAGGGAGCTGGTTTTGATATAAGAATTGGGGAAGTATATAAAATTTCCGGGAAAGGTTTTATGGGTGTAACAGAACGCGAGACACCTGACATGGAGCTTGTTGCAAAATTTGAAGAAGGGAAAACAACCAGAATAACGCTTGATCCTAAAGTCTATTATTTAATGAAAACAATAGAAAAGGTAAATATGCCTGATTATCTTTTGGCAATCTCAACCCCCAGGTCAACTTTATTCAGGTCTGGCGTATATATTTTTGGTGGGCAGGTGCCTCCGGGATATTGTGGAGAATTGTCTATGGGCATTTACAATTTTAGAGATGAGCCGTTTGATTTGGAAATGGGTTCGCGTGTGTTGCATATAATGTTTTCAGAAGTAGCGGGGGAATCTAATCTTTACAAAGGTCAATGGCAAGGCGGGAGGGTTACGACGGAAGAGCGAGAAAAACAGATTTAAACAATTGCTATTTTAAAACAGCTTGTAAATCGGGCTGTTTTTTAATATATTGAGATAATACAATCATATGGCAAAAAGAGGAAAATTTTTTGTTTTTGAAGGGATAGATGGATCTGGGAAGTCTACGCAAACAAAGTTGTTGGAAAAGTATTTTCTAAGTAAGGGGTATAAAGTAGAAAAAATTGATTTCCCCCAGCACGGCGAAAGGTCTTCGGCTATGTTAGATGATTATCTTACGGGCAAGTATGGCAGTTCAGAGGATGTGGGCCCTTATATAGGCTCTATCTTTTTTACCGTAGATAGGTATGACGCTAGCTTTAAAATCAAAAAATGGCTTAAGGATGGGAAAATTGTAATATCGGATAGATATGTGGTTTCTAATTTGGGTCACCAAGGAGGCAAGATAAAAGATAAAAAGGAGTGGAAAAAATATGCAGAATGGTTGTATAATCTAGAATACAATATATTTGGTATCCCGAAGCCCGATTATACATTTATTTTGAAAACATCGGCTGAGTTTTCTCCCAAATTAATTGAAGGCATAACAGACAAACAAAAGCTCGCTAAGAAAGCTAAGTATTTAATCAGTGGAAAGCGCGATATTCATGAGCAAGACAAAAGTCATTTGAATAAAGCCTTAGATTCCTACTTATTAGCAGCGCGTGAGTTTCCAAATGATTTTACAGTGATAGAATGTATTGAGGGTGGAGAACTATTAAAACCAGAAATAATACATAAAAAAATAACATCACTTTTATGATTTTGTCGATGATTGCTGCGGTAGCAGAAAACAGAGTAATAGGAAATAAAAATACCATTCCATGGCATTTACCAGCTGACTTTAAATATTTTAAAGACATCACATTTGGCAAAACAATTGTAATGGGATTAAACACCTTTAATTCTATTGGGGGCAAACCACTGCCCGGCAGAAAGCATGTTATTTTAAACAATGATTTAAATTATATTGCCCCAGAAAATTGTGAGGTAGCCCATTCTATAGATGAAGCTATGGAAATGATAGAGGAAAACCCTTCGACAAGGGCTTCGACTGAGCTCAGCCGAATGTCCTCAGGGCAAAAATCGGAGATTTTTGTTTGCGGTGGAGCTTCTGTGTACAAGCAATTTTTACCCATGGCTCAAAAGCTTTACTTAACCTATGTGCATGCCACTCCGGAAGGCGATACGTATTTTCCGGAAGTTAATTTGGAAGAATGGAAGGAAACCTGGCGAGAAGATCATAAAGCAGACGAAAGAAATTCATACGACTATTCATTTGTAATATTAGAAAGAAAGTTATCTAAAAAATAAATTTATGTACAAACCAACTATTGGGTTAGAAATACACGCAGAGCTTAACACCAAGAGCAAAATGTTTTGCTCTTGTAAAAATGACCCTGACGAAAAAAGACCAAATTATAATATTTGTCCTGTTTGCAGTGCACAACCAGGGACATTGCCCGTAGCAAATGAGGAGGCTGTAAAAAAAGTTATTAAAACTGGGCTGGCTTTAAATTGTAAGATTGCAAAGGATTCAAAATTTGATAGGAAGAATTATTTTTATCCAGATCTGCCAAAGGGTTACCAAATTTCCCAGTACGACCAGCCGCTATGCGATGGAGGGTATCTGGAAATAGAGGGGCGTAAAATACGTATAACCAGAATACATTTGGAAGAAGACACGGGGAGCTTGATTCACCCTGAAGGAGCGGACCATTCTTTGGTCAACCTAAATAGAGCGGGAGTACCATTAATGGAGTTGGTTACAGAGCCAGACATTACCTCAGGACGCGAAGCCAGGCTGTTTGCTGAGGAACTGCAGAGGGTTTTAAAATATTTGAATGTTTCAAATGCGGATATGGAAAAGGGTGAAATGCGCGTTGAAGTAAATATATCTATCAGCAAAGGCAAGGCTCTTGGTACAAAAGTTGAAATTAAAAATCTTAACTCGTTTAAAGTGGCGGAAAAAGCCGTTGATTTTGAAATAAAAAGACAGGAAGAAGTTTTAGAATCTGGCGGAAAAGGCTCGCCCGTAGGGCTACGCCCGAGGGTTGTCCAGGAAACCAGAGGCTGGAACGATAAAAAAGAAATTACGTTTAGCCAACGCGAGAAAGAAGAGGCGCATGATTACAGATACTTTCCTGAGCCTGATTTGCCTCCTATGCATTTTACAGAGGATTATATTATTAATGTAAAATCAAATATGCCAGAATTACCAGAGCAAAAAAGAGAAAGGTTTAAAAAAGAGTTTGACTTAGATAATGCTTCTATAGAGATTTTTGTAAATAATAAAGATTTGAGTGAATATTACGAAAAAGTTGTTTCGGAGTTTGAAGCGTGGACTCCAGAGCAAGAAGATAAAAAAGCTCATCAAAAAGTAGCAAAGCTAATTGCCAATTATTTGATTTCAGATGTTCAGGGGTTGTTGGCGGGAAAACCCTTTGTTGAGACGGATTTTAAAATTACTCCTGAAAATTTTGCAGAGTTTGTAAAAATGATTTACAAGGGGGAAATTTCCAGTAAAATTGCCAAAATGCTTGTAATCGAAATGTTTAATACTAGTGAAGACCCATCGGACATTGTAGAAAAAAATAACTGGAAGCAAATGGATAATGATGGGGAACTAGAAAAGATAATAAAAGAGGTGATTGCCAAAAACCCAAAACCCGTGGAGGATTATAAAGCAGGTAAACAAAATGCAACCCAGTTTTTATTTGGACAGGTGATGTCAGCCACCAGAGGCACAGCTCAGCCTGACAAGGTCCATGAATTTTTGAAAAAATTACTCGCTCGCTAGTGTTAGCTCGCCAAATAAATTTTTTTCCCTGCCTGCCGGCAGGCAGGTGCGGGGAGAGCCTCTCATTGTGGGCACCCTCTCCTCGAAAAAATCTATTTGGCTCGCAAAAAGTTTTCAATTAGCCTTTCGGCTTCCTTGTAGTTAGAAATCCAGTGGATTTTTTGATCCTTTTTGAACCAGGTCATTTGGCGTTTAGCAAAATGCCAAGTATTCATTTTCATATTTTCTAATGCTTGAGGAAGCGTTATTTTTTCACCTAAAAACTCTATTATTTCTCTGTATCCTATAGCGTCAAAAGCTTGTTGGTTGGCGCCGCCAGCCTCGCCAGTTTTAGGCGGGTATTCTGCAATAAGATTTTTTACCTCATCTACTAAGCCTTGTTTTTCCATTTCATCCACTCGTGTATTTATGCGCGTTTTTAACTGTTCTTTTGGTACAGATATGCCAAGTTCTAGAACATCAAATAGAGGATTACCATGTTTTCTTTGCTCTGAAAATGGTTTATGGGTAAGTAAAGTAACTTCCAAGGCTCGTATAACTCTACGAGGATTTTTGGGGTCTACAATATAGGCTGTTTCTGGATCCAGCTCTATAAGTTGATTAAAAACAAAGTCTAAGCCGTTTTCCTCAATATCTTTTTCAATTTTTTTCCTTAAGACAACATCCGCCTCTACTTTTGGAATATCCAAATTTTCTACCACAGCTTTTATATAGAGCCCCGTGCCTCCAGCTAAAATGGGCAGTTTGCCACGGCTTAAAATATCTTGAATGGCTTTTACGGCGTCTGCTTTATATTCAGCGACTGCATAGTTTTCATTTGGGGTTTTAATATCCAGCAGGTGATGGGGGACGCCTTCCAAATCCAAAGGTTTGGCAGTACCAATGTCCATGCCTTTATAAATTTGCCTAGAGTCAGCTGAAACTATTTCACCATTAAATTCCTTTGCTAGTTTTATAGCTAGGCCTGTTTTTCCCGAAGCCGTGGGCCCCAATACAACAATTAGTTTATCTTGCATTTATTAAGTCTATTAATATTTTTTCGCGACGTTTTTTTTCTGCCCAGGTAACATCATCTTCTAACTTGGACGCGGCTGTACCGGCTCTGGGCGAGTATTTGTTTATAAATGCCACGCCATATCCAATTTCCTTTAAAGTTTTTACAGTATTTTCGAATTGTTTTTTTGTTTCTCCTGGGAAGCCCACAATAATGTCTGTTGATAGTCTTATATTTGGAATTGCTTTTCTTATTCTTTTTACAAGGTTTTTATACTGAGCTACTGTATAAGGACGATTCATTTTTTTTAATACTGTATCGTCTCCAGACTGGATGGGCAAATTTAAGTCACGAGAAAGCTTTTTGCATTTTGCCATTATTTTAATAAGTTCGTCTGAAAAATCTTTAGGATGGCTGGAGGTAAAATTAAGCTTAAATTTACCAGGAAGATTATTTACTGATTTAAGCAATTTTGGAAAATTTGTATCGCCATGTTTATATGAATTTACATTTTGGCCTAAGAGCCAAATTTCCTTTGTGCCAGATTTTATAGCTTGCTTAACCTCCTCTATAATGTCCTTTACTGGGCGTGAAACTTCTCTGCCCCTCGTGTAGGGTACAACACAGTAACTGCAAAAATTGTTGCATCCTGTCATAATCGGCACATAGCCGCTTCGCTCGCCAAATAAACTTTTTTCCCTGCCTGCCGGCAGGCAGGTGCGGGGAGAGCCTCTCTGCGGGGCACCCTCTCCTCGGAAAAATTCATTTGGCTCGCTCTTATGCTCTCTCGCTATTTTTTTTAGGGTTTTTGTATCACCTATATCCACAATATAATCAAATCCTTCCTCAAAATATTTTTTGTCTTTTTTTAAAATGCATCCCGTTAAAATAGTTTTTGCCTTCAGACCCTTAAACTTGTGGGCAAGAAAATGTACGCGGTCTACAGAGGCCTGCCGTACAGAGCACATTGTTATCACAATCAAATCAGCCTCATTTATATCAAGAGTTTTTTTGTATTTTATAGACTCTAAAACAGACGCAATTCTTTCAGAATCGCTTATATTCATCTGGCACCCAAAAACTATTAGGTGATATTTTTTATTCATTTGTATGTCCTATAATACAATAAAAATACGCAAAAAAACAGCCCTGACCGTTGTATGCGTCTGGACTGTTTTGTGTAGGTTTATTTACCTTTTTGGTTCCCTCCTGATGTATTTGTGTTGGCTTCAGCGTTGATGTTTATGTTCATCATAGAGCCGTTTTCGTCATCTGTGCCTTCTTCACTGTTTTCATCTGAGCCGTTGTCTTCACATTCTCCTGTTTTTGATATAGTAACTCCGGCTACTCCAGCCAAACAAGAATTTCCATAGGTTTGGCCATCTGTTCCGCAAACTGGAGCATATTGCATGGTGCAAGCTGTTTTGTTGCCATTATCATCTTCTATTTGATTTTGTTCTTGTTCTTGCATTCTCTCCCTAATTTTTTGTTGAACTTGTCCAAAATCCTGTCTAAAATTTTCGTTCATATGTTCCATCATATTATCAATCATATTAGAGTCATCTTGGTCATTACTGCCGTTGCCATTCTCTAGGGCATTTTGAATTCTCTCAGTAATTTTTTCTTGATTTTGTTCAAGCTTTTGCATTACGGCCTGGAATTTTTCTAAATGTTGTTCTCTGGCCTGGTTGATTTGTTGAGCTACATCTTCTGGTACTTGTGTTTGTAATTTTTGTAGTACTCTTTCTTGGACCATTTGCTGATTTGTAAATTTTTGAAGAAAGGTATTTATGGTCTCGTTGTTGTCGGAATTTTCTTTTAGCTGGTTTGCCATGGTTTGCATTTTTTCCATGGCTTTTTCGTAGCTTTGGGTTGCTGTTTGTAATTGGATTGAGTCAGACCCATTTTCTATCATTTTTTGGAGTTCTACTAACTTTTCATTTGTGAACCTGTTTTGCAGTTCTACCTTTGAAACATTGTTAAATGTAAGAGCTAGTTGTAATCCGCGCGACCATTCCTTTAAAAAATAAAATGGGCTGTTTGGAAGCAGGGTGGGATTTGATACTCCTAAATTTGTGGCAGAAATTTCTGCACTAGTTGAAGTGTCGGCAGTGGTGTCTTGGGCCAATGCAAGGCCACCTGTTGCCAGAAATACAGCGATTAAAGTTATTAATAAAAAATGAGATATTTTCATCATACTTTTATTATTTAATTATTTTTTTAAATTATTTTTTGTGCTTAACGGATTTCTTCTTTTCTTTCCTTGATAAAATACCTCCAGCGTTCTATGAATTCTACAAACGCTGAAAATGGCATATCTATTAAGGCATTAAAGAAGGCTGCTATTGCGTTGTATTTTTTCCATTTGTGGGAAATCCATCTGCCAAGCCCCTGCATGGGAAGGAAAAAGACATCTGATACAAAACTCCAAAAACCTTCTTTCTCTTCTTCCATTGTAAGCTCTTGAGCGCGCTTTGCAATAGCAGTCCCGGCAAATAAAATTAAAGCGATAAATATTATATCTATTAATATGGATGTAATAGGGAAGTTAAAAGAGTGAAGAACATAGTATACGGCCCCAAAAGTTACAAACGCCGAAAAAACGTATAAAAGAGACAATACTGTCCTTACGCTGGCACTTCTTTTTCTGCGCATTTTAATTTCATAGGTATCTTTATTCTCTCTTTTGTAGGCTATTTTCATTGTCTCCATAACAACAATGTTTAAGTTGTTTTTGGAAGGACGCTTTACAGAAGCAACAATTAAAAACATCAATAAGGTTGGGATTAAAACATCGGAAGCTAAGACCGCAAGATTTATTTTGTTTCCAAAGGCCTCCTCAATTAGAACTTCTAGTAAAACAAGAGATAAAACTTTTGTCAGAAAGATTGATACAGTAGAATATATGGCCGCCCTTGATATTCTGGATTTTAAACTGGACAGCCTTTTTGTATAAATATCCTTGATTAATCTTTCTAGAACTTGTGGCTCAGAAATTTCTTTTTCAATTTCATCAGCTTTTTTTACAGAAAGCACATCTCCCATCAGCAAGTACGGAGTGTCATATTTTTCGCAAACAGTATAAAATTTATTAGCCAAGGGGTGGGATAAATCTTTTTCTATCTGTTTCCAAATTTTGAATATGTCTTCTGAAACATCATTTATCATTTTTTCATCTGCTGATTGCCAGCTTGGATAGCGGTATTTTAAAAGGTTGTAGCTGATAATTGAGTTATCAAATTTAAACAATGCTTGGCAAGTGGCTATATATATTTGGACATTGGTTTCTTGAGGTTTTAAAAGTCTAGCGTTATAGAATTTTTCAGAGACATTAATCTTCTCCTTCATAGATTCAAACATATATTGAACAAGCGCCATTTCTTTAATAGCAGGAGAAAGAGCATTTTCAATCTCGCAGGCAGCCACTTCTAACAGCCAGCCGTAAAAACCCATTCCGGCTTTCCCGGCTTTATTTTCTGGATTGTTTTTTAGTATATAAACATATTTCCCTATTATTTTTTGGACAGTCAATATCCTGGTTTCTGGTATTTTATCGTTGGGGAAGTGTCCGCCTCTTATTAGCTCTAAAACTAAGGCTTCAGCCATATTTCCGGTGTCCTGAAAATTATTCATCTCCAAGTCAAAAAACCTTCTTTTAAGCTTCCTTATTATGGCCGCTCTCCGCATTAAATGCTCTTCTTTCCAGTCTACTATAGTCCTTATCTGCTCATAAAAAGCAGCCACGCGAAGCGCAACTTCATCTACATGTATAGTAACTTCGCCAGGCTTTGGAGCCGCCTGTTGCTGAGCAAGGGCAAATTTGGAAATAAGTTTTTTTGTTAAAACTGAAAGCTCCATTACTGTCTTGTTTTTAGTTCTGTTTTAATTTTTTCAATAAATTTTTCTATTGGCAAAGCTCCCGTGTCTCCCTCGGCCGTAGCCCGGTCACGGGCGAGGCCTTTACCACGTTCTCTTACTGAAACAGCATTGGCTTCTACTTCTTTATCTCCCACAATTAAAAGATAGGGGATTTTTTGAGTTTCAGCGTCGCGGATTTTCTTGCCCAAAGTTCCTTCAGACAAAATTTCAGCCCTGATATTATTTTCATTTAACTGTCCAAAGATTTTTTTAGCATATTCATCATGTTTTTCTCCAATGGGTAGCACAGCTACTTGCACAGGAGACAGCCAAATAGGAAATGCCCCGGCATAATGTTCAATCATAACAGCCATAAATCTTTCAAGAGAACCCGAAATCGCCCTATGGATAACCACAGGCCTTTCTTTTTCACCTTTTTCGTTTACAAAAGAAAGATCAAACTTTTCTGGCAAATTAAAATCACACTGTATTGTAGCCAGTTGCCATTCTCTACCAATTGCATCTTTGAACATAAAATCTAACTTCGGCCCGTAAAAAGCTGCTTCTCCCTCTATCCTTTTGTAATTCAAATTATTTTCTTTGGCCGATTTTTCTAAGGCTGCCTCTGCTTTTTCCCAAACATCATCTTTTCCCAAATACATACTTTTATCTTTTCCGCGCACAGAAAGACGAACCCAGTATCCCTGCATCATTTTCATTGTGGTGTAGAATTTTTTTATAATTTCCACAATTGTACTCACTTCTTCACCAATTTGAGCCACTCTGCAGAATAAATGCCCGTCGTCTTGAGTTATTGCCCTAACTCTTATAAGTCCGGATAATTCTCCGGCTTTTTCGTATCTGTAAACAGTTGCCGGCTCAAAGTATCTTACAGGCATGTCGCGATAAGAAAATTGATTGTCAGAAAAAATTTGCATGTGGTGTGGGCAATTCATCGGCTTCATAAAAAATTCTTCGTTTCCGCCCTTTACTCTAAATAATTCTTTTCCAAATTTTGTCGCATGCCCCGAGGTTTCATACAAACTTTTTTTGGTAATATGGGGAGTCCAAACTCTGCTATAGCCCTTGTTTTTGTGCAAATCCCACAAATAATCTTCAATTTCTTCTCTTAAAATCATTCCATTCGGTTGCAACATAGGAAGCCCTGAGCCAACCAAATCTGAAATGGTAAACAATTTTAATTTGGCACCTAAAATACGGTGGTCGCGTTTTTCGGCTTCCTCCATCATTTTTATATAATCAGACAATTCTTTTTCCGTTTCAAAAGCTAATCCGTAAATACGGGTAAGCATTTTATTTTTTTCATCACCCTTCCAGTAAGCTCCAGCAATTTTGGTAAGCTGGAATGCTTTGGGGTTTATTTCCTTTGTGTTTTTAACATGGGGACCCTTACATAGGTCCACAAAGGTAGGAGCCTTTTTGGAAGATGGGGCGTTTTGATATATAGAAACATCATTACCGTGCAAATCAGCAATCAGCTCTAGTTTAAAGGGTTGCACACCAAAGAGTTTTTTAGCGCGAACTTTTGAAATCTTCAATTTTTCAAATTTTTGTTTTGAAATGATTATTTCTCTCATCCGTCTCTCAATTTTTTCTAAATCCTGCTCTTCTAGAGGATTTGGAAATTTAAAATCATAATAAAATCCATTTTCAATAGCCGGGCCCATGCCCAGTTTTGCTTTAGGCCAAAATTCTAAAACTACCTGAGCCATAATGTGGGCTAAGGAATGACGTATTTTTTCAATATTGTTTTCTGTTGGCATAAGTTTTTTAGGAACGGGTGTAAAAAATAAACCTCGCTCCAATATTAAATTAATAATTTAATACTAGAACGAGGTTTCTTTTGTGTAAACCACGCGGTTCCATCTAGTTTTCCCTCGTCTGTTGTGCAGACTCGGGACGCTTATTTTTGCAACACTAACTTAGAATTTTCATTTACCCTTTAGGGCACTTTGCCTGGTAAGCAAAGCAATCATTAGTATTGCTATAATTAAGTATAGGTTAGGGCAAACCCAAAGTCAATGTTTTAGGCTAGTATTTTGGAGAGCCAAACACGTGGGCGACCGGGGCCATAATAATCCTCTAGTTTTCCAAAAATTTTGAATCCATTTTTGGTGTAAAAATTTATTGCCTGGTCGGTTTCAGCAAATACGCATAGCCTGCGCACTTTTTTATTTTTACAAATAATTTCTAGGTTTTGCAGTAGTATAGAACCCAAACCCTGGTGTTGCACTTTTGGAGATATAGCAAAGTAATCCATCCATAAAATATCTTTTGGATCTTCGTAGTCGTAATATAATCCCGAGATTCCAATAATATTTTTTTTTGAAAATAAAACAAAATAGTCTGGGTTTATGAAAGAAATACCTTTTTTGAGTGACAAGTTGAGAAGCTTCAAAACTTCTTTTTTGTTAGACCCGGCTTTTGTGTTTAAGATAATCCTAGCCACCGCCGGGATATCTTTTTTTTGTAACAATCTAATTTTTGTTTCCATATCTTAAAATATGTTTGTTTTAGGCTTCGCGGGGGACTATTATTTCCTGGACATCGTCGGCGACTATTTTAATTTCGCCGTTGCGGTCGTCAACGCGTCCGGCTACAAAGACAATTTTGTTTTCTTGAAGAGCCGTAGGATTTCTTTCCAGCAAATTTGGAAATATTACCACCTCGGTTTTGGCAGTCAAATCTTCTAGTTTCATAAACAGCATGGGCTTTCCGTTTTTGGTGATGATTTTTTTAACACTGGAAATTAATCCTCCCAGGATAATTTTTTTGTTTACAAAACTGGCATCCACTTTAATTATAGGAGTGGTGCGCGAAGCAAAAAGTTTTTTAAAGTCATTTAGTGGATGACTGCTAACATATAATCCAAGCAACTCTTTCTCCCAGCCAAGTTTTTCAAAGTTGCTAACAGGGGTAGCGTCTTCTAGTTTTATGGTGTGGTTTATTTTTACTGATGAATTGGCAAAAAGCCCTATTTGGTTCGAGCTACCATTTTTATTATTTTCCCTGGCAATTTCAAGCATTCTTTCCAGATTTTGCAAAAGCTTGTTTCTTTCTTCAAATTGGTCAAAAGCTCCGGCTTTTATTAGGGCCTCCATAGATTTTTTATTTAAGTCTTTGGACTTCACTCTATATATAAAGTCTCCAATAGACTCAAAAGGTCCGTTGGCTTTTCTTTCGTCTACTATGGCGTCAACAATATTTACGCCCACGTTTTTAATGGCCAGTATGCCAAAGCGTATTTGGTTCTTACCTTCTACCACTGTAAAGTTTTTTAAAGACTCGTTTATGTTGGGTGCTAAAACTTCAACATCCATTTTTTTGCACTCATCTATCAAAAATGCAATTCTTTCAACATCATTTCTTTCAGAAGTTAGGACAGCTGCCATAAACTCAACAGGGTAGTGGGATTTTAAATAAGCTGTTTGGTAAGCTATGGTGGCGTAAGCTGCAGAATGAGATTTGTTAAATCCATAAGATGCAAAAGGTAAAATCCAGTTCCACAATTCCTCGGCCACTTTTTTAGTGGCTCCGTTTTTTACAGCTCCGTCTATAAACTTTTGTTCTTGGGCGTCCAGCAGAGCTTTGATTTTTTTACCCACGGCTTTTCTCAAGACATCAGCTTCGCCCAAAGTAAATCCGCAGACTTCCTGGGCAATTTTCATAAGCTGTTCCTGATAAATGCAAATGCCGTAAGTGTCTTTTAAAATAGGCTCCAATTTTGGATGCAAATATTCTATTTTTGCCTGCCTGCCGGCAGGCAGGGTCCCCATGTGTTTTCTGGAAATATAGTCTGGGATAAATTGCATTGGGCCCGGGCGATATAAGGCCACCATAGCTGTAATGTCTTCGAAGGTTGTTGGATGAAGCTCTTTTAAGTATCTTTTCATACCGTCAGATTCTAGTTGAAAAACAGAAGTGGTCAAAGCCTGCTGTAAAAGTTCAAAGGCTTTGGGGTCATCTTGAGGTATGGTGTCCAAATTTATGGACAGTTTATCGTGCAAAACATAAATACGTGAAAGAGTATCTTCTATTATAGTAAGGTTTTTGAGGCCCAAAAAGTCCATTTTCAAAAGCCCTAAGTCTTCTATGCTGTGGCCTTCAAACTGGGTTATGACTCCTGAATCTGATTTTGTAGGTATTTGCAAAGGCACTAGATCTGTCAAAGGTTTGTCTGATATCACCACACCGCAAGCATGAGTGGAGGCGTGGCGAGCCACTCCTTCTAGTTTTTTGCCAAGATTGATAAGGCGCGTGGCCATTTCATCGGTTTCGTATCTTTCTTTAAATTCATCCACTTTTTCTAATGTTTCTGCTAAATCCATACCCAAGGGAATCATTTTAGCCATTTGGTCACAGTAAGAATACGTGTATTGCAAAGCTCTGCCCACATCTCGAATTACAGCGCGGGCTGCCATGGTACCAAAAGTAATAATTTGGGCCACATGATCTTGGCCGTATTTGTCGGCTACGTATTTTATAACTTCATCTCTCCTGCGGTCTGCAAAATCCATATCTATATCTGGCATAGAAATTCTTTCAGGATTCAAAAATCTTTCAAAAAGGAGATTGTGTTTTATGGGGTCTACATTTGTAATGCGTGTTAAGTATGCCACAATAGATCCGCCAGCCGACCCTCGGCCGGGTCCTACAACTATGCGGTTTTCTTTTGCCCAGTTTACAAAGTCCTGCACAATTAAAAAGTATCCTGCAAAGCCGGTTTTTTCTATGACTGAAAGCTCATATTTTAGTCTGTCCATTATTTCTGGGCCGGGGTTTTCACCATATCTTATAGGTAGTCCCTCATAGCATAGTTCCTCTAAATATTGTTCGGCGGTTTTGCCTTCTGGGAGAGGGAATACAGGGAGTTTGGTTTTACCCAATTCAAATTCGTAATTGCATTGTGCGACAATTTTCTGTGTATTTTCAATGGCCTCCGGAACATCTTTAAAATTTTCTATCATTTCTTCCGGGCTTGTCATTGAAACATCAAGGTCTTTTAAGGACAGCCTTTCAGGGTCATTGGGGTCAGCTCCAGTATTTACCAGCATTAAAATATCTTGAGCCTCTGAATCTTCTTTTCTTAAATAGTGTATGTCATTTGTGGCAACTAAAGGAATGCCGGTTTTTTTTGAAAGCTTTATAAGTTTTTCGTTTAATTTTCCTTGTTCTGGAATACTGGGGTGGTGCTGAAGTTCTAAGTAAAAACTGCCCCTACCAAACCAACTTTCATATTTTTTTGCTAAAGTCTCTGCTTCTTCATCTTTATTGGCAAGGATTGTGCGGGGAATTTTTCCTTGCAGACAGGCTGTTAGGGCTATTAAGCCCTCAGAGCATTCTTCTAATAATTGTTCGTCAATCCTGGGTTTATAGTAAAATCCTTCCAGATTGGCTTTTGTCACAAGTTTTACTAAATTTCTATAGCCTATTTCATTTTTAGCCAGCAGAATCATGTGATATCTGGTGCTGTCTAAGCCAGGCTGTTTATCATGCATACTGCCTGCGGCTACATAAATTTCTACTCCAATAATAGGTTTTATGCCGCGGGCGCGGGCTTTTTTATAAAATTCTACAGCTCCGTACATTACTCCGTGATCAGTTAGAGCTACAGAATCCATGCCCAATTCTTTTACGTAATCTAAAAGCTCATCTATTTTAGCTAACCCATCCAAAAGAGAGTAGTGGCTGTGGACGTGTAAATGTGTAAACTTCATGATATTTTATTTTACTCTGTGTGGTGTTAAAATCAAGGTATGAGCTACCCAAACTTCAGTGAAGAAAAAAAACTCCATAAAATGGGTTATAGATTTATAGCTGGTTTAGATGAAGCTGGCAGGGGGCCATTGGCTGGTCCTGTGGTGGCTGCTACTGTGATAGTTTTAGATTACAAAAAAATAAAAAATATAAAAAAGATAAACGATTCAAAAAAACTTTCCAAAAAACAAAGAGAATATTTATATAAAATAATAACAAGTCATCCCGAAATAAAGTGGGGGGTGGGCATAGTGTCTGAAAAAATTATTGATAAGATAAATATTTTAGAGGCCACAAAACTGGCTATGGTAAAGTCCTTTAAAAAAATAAAGGTAGATTATTTGTTACTGGATGGAAATTTTACCCTTCGACAAGCTCAGGGCAAGAAATATATTTCTCAAAAGTCTATTATAAGGGGGGATGCTAAGGTTATGTCTATTGCCATGGCTTCTATTATAGCTAAGGTCACGCGAGACAGGATGATGCAAAAGTATCACAAAAAATATCCTAAATACGGGTTTTTCCAGCACAAAGGGTATCCCACAAAAGCGCATTTTGCCAGTTTAGCCAAATTTGGACCGTGCAAAATCCACAGAATGACGTTTTGCCCAGAAAAGTTATCCACACCTTGACCGTTTGTTTGCAAAAAATAAAAAGGTATAATTAGCGAATACAAATTAAAAATAGATTAAAAATGAATAAGGTAAATATAATTATCGCTGTTATAATAGTAATTGTAATTTTTGCAGCGGGCATAGGTTTAGGAATTTTTTATCAGATGCAAGCCGATTCTCCCTTGATAAAAAAGGCTGCATCGGTTGAAGTTCTTAGTTCTCCTTTGATACCCTCAATAGTTGCTTACGGAAGGGCAACAGAAACAAACGGCCGAAGTATAACATTGGCATATGGAGGTAGCACTATGAATATCACTGTGAAAGATGGGGCAGAGATTTCATCTTTTAAGGTGTCTGATGACAGCTTGACTATGGCAACCACACAAAAGGCGGTTGATTTTAGTGAGATTAAGCCCGGCGACACTTTAAATATTATAATAAAAGTTTTGCCCGATGGGCAATTGCAGGGAGAGTCTGTTATTATTTTTCCGCCATTTATAAAATAAATTTTTAAATTTTAAGCAATATGAATAAAATAGTTTTATCAGTTTTAGCAATAGTTATTGCAATTGTATTTTTTGTGCTGGGTGCCGGATTAGGTATTTTTTATCAAGATCAGAAGAATAACTCTCAACCTATGTCAGCTTCGTCAGCAAAACTCTTAGGTTCTCGGATAATTCCATCAATTATGGTTAGCGGTAAGGTTTCTAAATTAGAGGGGCGAAATATAACGATAATTTCTGATGGCGACACCGCCGTTATCCCTATCTCTGATGGTGCGACGGTATATTCGTTTATCAGCTCAGAAGACTCTAGCCAAAAAGAATCTGACTTTAGCCAGATTAAGGTGGGCGACCGAGTCAATATAAGTCTTAAATGGTTACAAGACGGCGGGTTTGTCGGAGAAACAATTATTATTATTCCTTAGGTTTTTAAAAAATAAATAGATTTTCATTATTTAAATTATGAAGAAAATTGTCTTAATAATTTTATTTTTACCCTTGCTGTTTATGCCGAGGATAGCAACGGCAGACGTTGACGCTTATGGGGTTTACGTGCATTTGGGCTGGGCTCATTTCAATTATGAATCGGTCTATTACAGCCCAGTACTTGAGGCTCCCGATGGATGTCTCCCAACTAAGTGTTATAGAGATTTGTCTGGTATAAGCGCGTCCCAAACATATACGACTTTAACGATGAGCCGTAACTCGGTAGGCTGTAGCGGAACGTGGTATGTTGGTTATGCGGGGCCAGATACAGCACATCTTGTTACAAGTGCTTATGTTATCATAACGGCTCATAAGAGTATTACGGTAAACGGAGAATCTCTCGTAGCAGGAGATGTCAGGACATTTAATATAACCGGAAGCGATTATGATTTGGATGCTTGTAGCGGTAGTTTGAATACGGCCATAATTATAGATGTCCCGCCTTATTGCGACGCTACAACCCCTTGTCCTGGGCCAACTCAAAAATGTATTGTTAAGAATATAGGTACTCTTGATATACCCATAAATGTAGATGCTGTTGAGACCACTACTTATAATTGTGAAAACAATGCATGCGTTCCAGATGTAACCATAACTGAAACTTGCGATCCCTATAGCCCTGATGATTTATATATGTGCGGAGATCAGGTGCCTAAATACAATAACCCTTATTTAATATTAAGAAAATTTACTTACGGCGTATGTCACGAAGCAGACGGGGTTGCAAGCTGTGAAAATGGGGTGGAGGAGTTTAGGCAGGATTATGGATTTGATGATTTTGGTAAAACTGATTTGAGTAAGCCTCTCCCGCCACCCTGTGATGCCACGGTCCTGTATGATGACGAAGCTTCCTTTAGATGTCAAGGGAATTCAGTTTATAAAAAGGGTAGCAACGAAGTTTGTAATGATAAAATCGTTAATGGAGCATCTAAACTTCCAGAGGAACCGTGTATTGTCAACGATGTATGGAATCTAGATCACAGTTGCTCAACAGATACTACAATTGGAACTAAATGCGGAGGACCACCGCCATTGCCACCTGAATGCGCCTTATGCACAACAGATGCCTGCCGTCAAATTTTAGGGTGCAATGTCAGCTCAGCTGTTTGGTTGGGCATACAGCATGGGTTTTGCGAGGGTTGCGAAGAAGCAACCAACCTTGGGCCTGAAGGTTTAATCAATTGTGTTGGAAAGTGCTGGGTGCGCCAATATTTGCCAAATATTCCAAATGCAGTTCCACAGGATTATTGTACTGCTTGTACAGACCCTGCTTTATTTGCCACACAGGGGCATTGCCAAAATGATGGTAAGCCTTGTAATAATATTGGACAGAAAGGGGATCCATGTATTAATCAACAAGGGGAAACTTTTGTTTGTCTGCCTCCTCCTGTTTTGCTAAAAAATTATACTGACTGCCAAGGAAATGAATTTGGTGCAGCTCAGTGCAGTACCAGTATAGAGTATGGGATGCCAGTTGCTTGTCCATCCACTCAGACAATAACAGCAACGTCGGGATGTTGTACATTAACTATAGATGTCGGAGGATGCACAGATCTTCCAACAGGAGCATCGTGCGGAGGCATAAAGGTCACGCCTGATTGTTCTAAGTGCGGAGATGATGGTGGCGATGATGATGATGACGACGATAAGCCTCATTGTAATATATATAACCGTTGCGACTCTAATCAGAAAACGGGTGTATTGTGTAGCGTATCTGGATCAAGAATAAACCCAGATGCTATTTGTCAAAACAGCGAATATCGTTGTACGCTTGACGGAAAATGTTCTACTTCAGGAACCCTTATGCCATGCGATCCAAAAGAGGGATGTGCTGCGGAAAAATTTCGTTGTACGACCGACAACAAATGTGCTCGGGGCGCATTTGGTAAGGATTGCACCAATCCCGACGGAAGCGCAAACCCTAGCATTTGCACCGCACCAGGTACAACATGCGATACTATGACAAACGAATGCGTTGAAGGAGGTGACGGCGCCTCTTGCTCCAGTATTGCAGATTGTCAGCCTTATACTTGTAATCAATTAAAGCAGTGTGTGCCTAACGGGGGAAGTTCTATAATTTGTACAATTGAGGATGGCGTACCCGACGCTACTATATGCGATGATTCAGACGCGCACTATATCTGTACAGCATTAAATACGTGCGACCTTAGTTATTTTACAGACGATGCTATTTCTTGTGAAGATGCGAACGGCGGACCTCTTCCAGAAAGGTGTGTGTCTGATGAGCTCGCCAGATGTGACACAGTTAACCATAAATGTGTTGAGACGGGAGGAGACGGAAAAGTTTGTCAGGAAACTCTTGATGGGGGTCTTAATGATCTCGTTTGTCAAGGAGACCCTTCGGGGTTTTGTGATGACTGGGATAGGTGCACCCTTGAAGGCATGGGAAAACCATGTGCATCAAATCTTATATGCGAAGCTAGCGAATACAGATGTAACGAATTTTTTCAATGTGTTCTCGGAGGACCAGAAACTGGCCGCGCCTGCAGTCAATATCAACCTCTCGCTTGTTTAGGATATCCGACCTGCGATGTGTATGACAGATGTTTGGTGGGAGGAGGTTTAGAAAGATGTGATGGAGATTATGTTTGTGGCACTACTATCCCTGGTACTTGCGATGAAGTAGGCCGATGCGTTGAGGAGGATACGGGAGGAGTGACGTGTGACCTTCTTGGCGAGCAATTTCCAGCAATATGCAGAAATACTCCCAGTGGGTGCACTAAGGACAAAAGGTGCGTGCCCGGCGGAGGCCCGACGTTTTGTAGAGACGATTCATGGTGTCAGGAGCTTATGTTTGCATGCGCGCCCAATGGACAATGTATGCTAGGCGGTCCAGGAGATCCTTGTCAAAACCCTGATGGAACTTTTAACGAATGTCAGCCATATGACAATGGCCAGCCTGTGGTTAGCAACTTGTCGGTAGATGGTGGCGGATATTGTACAGGTATGCTGGGTGGAATGCCGGTATTTTCTTGGGAATATACAAGTCCAGATAATGTCTCTCAAGCAATGTATGAGCTCCAAGTTTTCCTAGATTCAGGAGAAGGTTTTGATGAGTCTAATCTTTTGATAGACAGAATTATCACAGGTTCTTCTTTTGCATCAGGAAATAGAGTTTCTTCGACGTTTTACGTATTCCCGATTTCATTCAATTATGAAGGAGAGAGCCTCAACTATGGTACAAATTATTATTGGAGGGTAAAATCATGGGATGAGCTGGGAGGGGTTTCAGAATGGTCCGATCTCCAAACATATACTTATGAATATCCTCATCCCGCTCCAAGCGTGATATACAATATTCCAGCCAGCGTTGCCAAAGGCCAACCAGCCTATTTCTCAGACATTTCAAGATGTTATTTTGATGGCAGTGGTACAGACTACGCCTGTTCCGGAACAAATCCTAACAGCAATGAAAAAAATGATTATGGATGGTGGTTTATGGATCCTAACAAATCCTCACCCGACCAAACTACGGTTGGAAGTGTAAACTACACTTACTCTTCTCCTAGAAGCTATGCATCGAAACTGCAGGTTTGTGATGAGATAGGTTGTTGTTCTGCTTCTAAAAACATCAACATAAAATCCACTAATTCTGCTGAATTACCAGGTTGGAGAGAGATTGCGCCAACATTTTAGAAGATATAAATACAGCCTCTGTGAGCGGGGGCTGTATTTTATTGTTTAAGTATTGCAAAAAATAGGTATGTCTGTTATACTAATGATATAAAAATTTATAGTATTATACACATGGCAGTTCCAAGACATAGTCATACAAGATCAAAAGTGGGTAAAACCCGGATGCACAAATATATCAAGCCGGTTTCTTTGAATGTTTGTCCAAAATGTAAGAAGCCTATTTTGTCCCATACTGTTTGCAAAAATTGCGGATTTTATAAAGGGACAGAAGTAATAAATGTTTTGTCGGATCTTTCTAAGAAAGAAAAAAAACACAGGGAAGCAGAGATAAAAAAAGCAGAGAAAGAATCCATGAAAGATAAGCCTATGACAATGGAAGAATTGTCACAGAAATAAACAAGGTTTATTAATTGTAAATTAAAATAATAATGGCCAGTCGCCATCTTTCGCGAAGTATTGTTTTACAATCTTTATATGAGTGGGATTTTTATGGCAAAAAGGGAAATCTAAAAGATGTTGTTGAAAGAAACATTAAAGATTTTGGTCCCGGACTGGAAGAATTGGACTTTATTTGGCAACTGACAGGAGGGGTTTTAAAGCATATGCCAGACCTGGATAAGATTATAGAGAAGGCGGCTCCCGAATGGCCCATAACCCAGATTGCAATAATAGACAGAAACGTATTAAGGATAGGGTTATTAGAACTTTTATATTCTGACAAAGAAGAAGTCCCGCCAAAAGTGGCAATTAATGAAGCCATAGAATTGGCAAAAA
>Ga0172381_10000142_pt1 | contig 83554 bp, 72 predicted proteins | sample Leawel6488metaG_FD_119754 | JGI IMG/M metagenome (GOLD analysis project Ga0172381, IMG submission 119754) | Leachate microbial communities from a municipal landfill in Southern Ontario, Canada - Leachate well 64-88 metaG | ecosystem: Engineered > Solid waste > Landfill > Unclassified | place...
CAAGAACGAAAGACGCTGGACGCTACCGGCCACCGGAGGTGAAAAAAGTTCGCGCGAAGTTGTAAATTTCCATAATTGTGTGAATTAAAAAAGACGGAATTTTATCTCCGTCTTTTTTAATTTAATTTTATAGCATGGTTACACTACCCACTTTATCGCCGTCTTCTTTAAATCGCATTAGGCGCACGCCTTGGGTGGCGCGGCCGGAAGTGGGGATGGTTTTAAAGGGCAGACGAATCACTTGCCCTTTAGTGCTCATCATCATTAAATCTTTTTCGTTGGCCTCCACCGCGTCTACTACTTGAGCGAATACGAGGCTGCCGGTTTTTTCGGTGATATTAGCAGTTTTAATACCGCTACCACCTCGCCCTTGTACTTTGTATTCCGAAATCGGGGTGCGTTTACCGACGCCATTTTCTCCAATGGATAAAAATTCTAGGGATTTATTTTTGGGATCTACAATATCCATGGCAATCACTTCATCGCTAGTATGCAATTTTATTCCGCGTACACCAGCGGCCGATCGTCCCATCGCGCGCACATTGCCTTCTTTGAAGTGGATGGCGATACCTTTTTTGGTGGCAATCATAATTTCATCGGTGCCATCGGTAGCACGCACCCATTCCAAATTATCTTCCGGTTTAAGTTTGAGGGCAATTAGCCCGCTGCGACGCACGTTGGCAAAATCTTCCAGCGCTGTTTTTTTGATCAATCCTTTGGTGGTTACCATGGTTAGGAATTTGGTCTTGCTGGCATCAGCCAAAGATAGCACTGCCGCTACGCGTTCGTTGGGGGCAAGTTGCAGGAAATTCACCATCGCTTGACCTTTGGCGGTGCGACTGGCTTGCGGGATGTCGTAGGCCATGAGTTGAAATACCCGTCCACGGTTGGTAAAAAATAGCATATTGTCGTGGGTGTTGGCGGTGATAAGTTGTTGCACGCTTTCTTCTTCTTTGGTGGTGGTGCCGATAACACCCTTGCCACCCCGTGATTGTTGGCGGAAGGTATCCGGCGGCAGGCGTTTGATGTAGCCGTCGGTAGTCATCATGACAATAGTCGGTTCGTTGGGGATGAGATCCTCTGTGGTAAATTCTTTGACGCCATGGGAGATAATTTGAGTCTTGCGTTCGTTGCCATATTTGTTTTTAATGTCGGAAGTTTCTTGTTTGATAATACTAAGGATTTTGGATTCTGAGGATAAAATTGATTCTAATTCTTTGATAAGGGTTTTCTTTTCTTTTAGTTCGTCTTCTATTTTTTGGCTTTCCAAGTTAGCCAATTGTTGGAGTTTCATTTCCAAAATAGCGGTCGCTTGTCGATCGGTAAATTTGAATTTTTTTATTAAGTTAGTTTTAGCTTCTTCTTTGTCTTGGCTAGCGCGAATGGTTTTAATCACCGCGTCAATTTTATCAATTGCCATTTTTAAACCTTCCAAGATGTGCGCGCGGTCTTGAGCTTTTTCCAAATCAAATTGGGTGCGGCGACGTATCACTATTTGACGGTGTTTAACAAATTCTTCCAAAATATTTTTTAGATTCAAGATTCGCGGTTGAATGCCATCTACGAGAGCCAGCATGTTGGTGTGAAAACTGGTTTGTAGATCGGTAAGTTTGAATAATTGATTGAGGATTTTTTTGGGGTAGGAATCTTTTTTAAGATCAACTACCACACGCACGCCATGCTTATTGGATTCATCGCGAATATCTTTAATGCCTTCGATCTTTTTTTCTTGTACCAAATTAGCGATTTTTTCAATCATTTCGGATTTATTAACTTGGTAAGGCACCTCCGACACGATGATTTGGAATTGTCCGGCTTTATTTTCGGTGATTTCCGCTTTGGCGCGCATTACAATACTGCCGCGACCGGTGGCGTAGGCGGAAAGGATATCTTTTTTATTATAGATAATACCGCCGGTGGGGAAGTCGGGGCCTTTAATAATTTCGGCTAGATCTTCCACGGTGGCTTTGGGGTGATCAATAATATGTGCAACTCCATCACAAAGTTCAGCTAGATTATGAGGAGGCACGGAAGTGGCCATGCCCACTGCGATGCCCATCGTACCATTAAGGAGTAGATTGGGTAATTTGGCTGGAAGCACTGTCGGCTCTTTGTGAGTGCCATCGTAAGTAGGAATGAAACTGACAGTATCTTTTTCGATATCCGATAGCATTTCTTCGGCAATGGATTCTAGACGTGCTTCGGTATAGCGCATGGCGGCGGCGCTATCACCATCCATAGAACCAAAATTACCTTGACCGTCTACCATGGTTTCACGCATGGAAAAATCTTGCGCCATTCGCACCATCGCTTCGTAGATGGACGAATCGCCGTGCGGATGGTATTTTCCCATTACCTCACCTACCACATGGGCGCTTTTGCGGTATTTGGCAGTGTGGCGCAAGCCGATATTCCACATACTGTAAAGAATGCGGCGATGTACCGGTTTAAGGCCATCACGAATATCAGGTAAAGCGCGCGCGATAATTACGCTCATGGCATACTCCAAATATGAGCTTTGCATTTCCTCCACAATCGGCGCGTCGGACAAAGTACCAATGGGACGCTTAGATAATTCAAGTTTGTTTTGCATAAATTAATTAACAAGTTAATCGTTCGTTGGTTGGGTATTAGTTTTTTCCGTGGTGGTAGTTATCAAAGTGGAGCTGGAAATGTTGTTGTTAATTGTAGTTGTGGCGGGCGTACTGGTAGGAATGGTCAGCTGACTTAGTAATTTGATAATTTCTTTTTTCATTTCTTCTTTTTGTTTGGTTTCGGTAAAGATTTCATTCCAATTTTTTTTGGCGTCGCTCATCAAGCTGGTAGTTGGTTGAGATTGTGAACTGATATTGGCGATTCGAAAACGCATCGCCCATCCCCAAAGAGCCACAATTACCAATGCGAACATGATAATTGATATCCACATCAGTCGGCGTGCCGATTCGTGGGCGCGATATTGGGCATAGTGGCTAAGTAATTGTTTGGTGTCATTTGATATAGCATCCGGGGAAGCGGAATTTTCTTTATGTTTTGGAATTAAACCAGGCGTATTTACCGCCTTTTTTTTGTTTTTTTTAGTGGTAGTTTTTTTTACGCTTAATGGGCGTGCCATAGTTAATAATTTTTTTCCAAAATAAATAGTTTAGTATCTTCTTGTGGTAAATCTTTTTGTTTGATAATTATTTTTTTGTCAGTCGTTTCTGGTTTTAAACCCAATTCTTTGATAAAAGCATTTACCGATAAAGCCTTCGGATCGGTATCACATTCAGAGGCAATTGGAATCACGATGCGCGGCTCTAGGGCGGTGACCAAATTAGCGGCATCTTCGGGCGAGAGATAATCACCCCCACCCACCGGAATTAATAATATATCCACTGATCCGATTTTTTCCAAATCACCATTTTCAATTGGTTTTTTCATTTTACCCAGATGCAAAACATTCATGCCTTCGGCATTAATTTTAAACATTAAGTTTTCTTCTCCGCCGGTAAGCGAATAGACCATTACGCCTTTGGTCTCACATTCACCTAGAGTGTCTAATGCAAAAGGGTCTTGTGACAAAGTTACGGCATTTTCGGTGCCATGCGAAAATAGACCAATGTGTGGGCTAAAACTGCGGGGAAAATCGCCTTTGGATGGGCGATAGGGGTCGATTAAAATAGTAATATCTTCGTCTAAATTCTTAGTTTGCAGTTTAACGCAGGTTTGACCGAGCCATTGGAAATGCATATTTGGAGTTATAAAGTTGAAAGTTTTAAAGTTATAAAGTCGGTGATTTTTAATGTAAAATTCGTGGTGATATTATAACATTTTTTGATTATCAAAACAAGGGTCTGTTAAGGGTGAAAAACCGATAGGTGTGGATAAGAAATTGACAATATATATGTGTGTTTGGTAGAATAAAAAGCATCATCCCGATATAAAGGCATAATCACCATGAACAGGAGTCATGTGTGACGCCAAGACTGCGACAGTCTAGAAAGGAAGAAAAACGAGTGTTAACCAGACTCTCGTAATGTCCGTCGCATTGGGAAGATGGCTCTTTATTTTGGGTGCACAGGCACCCGCGAAGCCGCCACCGACGCTGTCGGGGCGGAACAAAACTGACGAGATGAATTCCGCAATGAAAGAAGAGGGTAGGTAAAGAACATGAAGAAGAAATTTCAGAACAACGAGAACGCGAACATGCTGACCGTTAAGGACGAATCGATCAAAAAGCGCAAAGAGAGCGCAGCCGCAAGCGTAGCCGCCAAACCCGAGACCAATCTCAAGACCTAGCCAACCTGAACCGGCAAAGTCAAGAGAGAAGGGTCTGATCTATGCAGACCCTGAAATGGATTCTCTCTCTGTCCAGTACGATTGATCACTTTGTGATCAAATCGTCGGACAAACATCGTTGTAAAAACATCAAAGAGGTAGCCCACAACTACCTCTTTACTGTTTAAATAGCATAGATTTTGGAAAGAGGGTACCCCCTTGACAAATTCCACAGATGTGCTATAATAGCCATACAATTTGCTAATTAAAGCCATTTCATTTTAGAAAATGGCACCTGTTCCTCCAGATGGGGCAAACGGGATAAGCAGTGATTTTTTATTTTATGACTGCTGAAAAAACTAAGAAAAAAGTAGAAGAAGAAAAGGGAGACAAAAATGATTTTAAAAATCTCCTTAACGACCATTTTGGCAACATGCCCAAGCCGGGCGATTTGGTCGTGGGAAAAGTGATTTCCATTGATCGCCGGGAAGCGCGCTTGGATATCGCCGGAGTGCTGATTGGCGTAGTGCGCGGACAAGAATTGTTTGCCGAATCGCGTGAATATAGCGATCTTAAAATTGGCGCCGAAGTGGAATCAACAGTGCTTGAGCTGGAAAATGAAAACGGCGAAATGGAATTATCTTTCCGTTTGGCCGGCTCCCAGCGTGTTTGGGATAAGATGCGTAAATTAATGAAAGACGGTTTGGCGATCAAAGCCAAAATTACCGCTGCTAATAAGGGTGGTCTTTTGATGCAGGTGGATGCGGTGCCGGGCTTTATGCCGGTATCCCAATTGTCTCCGGATAATTATCCACGCGTCGCCGGTGGTGATAAAAATCGCATTTTGGAAAAATTGCGCGAAATGATTAATAAAGAAATTGAGGTGAAAGTAATTGATGTGGATGAGAGAGAAGAAAAGTTGATTGTTTCCGAGCGCGCTGTTTGGGAAGATTCTCAAAAAGCGGTGCTGGAACAGTATAAAGTTGGCGATATTGTGGATGGTGAAGTGTCGGCGCTTACTTCTTTTGGCGCCTTTATCAAATTTGGTGAAGGGTTGGAAGGTTTGGTCCATATTTCCGAAATCGCTTGGCAACGTATTGATCACCCTAGAGATATTCTCAAAGCAGGCGATCAAATCAAGGCGCAAATAATTCAGTTGGATCGTTCCAAAATTTATTTGTCCATTAAACGCACCCAGGATGATCCGTGGAAAAAAGTAAAAGAGAAATATCATGTGGGCGACAAAGTGAAAGGTAAGATCGTAAAAGTAGAGCAGTTTGGTCTTATGGTTGCCCTAGATAAAGAGATTCATGGTCTCGCTCATATTTCCGAATTAGCCGACGAGCCGATTGCCAATATTATGGATAAATTTAAAGTTGGTCAAGAAGCCGAATTCGAAGTCGTTTCCTTGGAGCCAACCGAGCATCGTCTGGGTCTTAAGACCGCCGGTGTAAAAGGCAAAGCTGGTCGCAAAGCGGAAAAAGTAGAAAAAGTGGAAAAGATAAAAACGGTTGAAAAAGAGGCGGACGAAGAAAAATCGGAAAAGAAAGAAAAGAAAGCGAAGAAGGCAAAAGATGAAGAAAAGTCGGAGAAGAAAGACTAAAAAATTGCCAGATTAAAATCCGTCGGTGTTCCCGGCGGATTTTGTTTAGGGGTTGATTTTTTTGGTGAATTGAGGTAGAATAAGGAAATGAAATTATAATTAACAGTCTGTTATCTTGGGCAAAGAGAAAGATTTAGCAGTGATTATCGACTGAAAATAGCAGAGATGTTTCGCTTTGCTCAACATGACAATTTAATAATTTAATCTATGAAAGATTTTCTCAAAAATTTTATTATCGTATTTTTCGTTCTACTTTTAGTGGCCAGCGGTTTGAGTTGGATGAAATCCGGTGAAAGTAAGAAGCCGGAATCGGTGAGTATTAGCCAGTTGGTTACCGAAATTAATGCTGGTCAGATAAAAAAATTGGTAATTCAAGGCGACTTGATAAGCGCCACATTGAATGATGCCAACGCCAAAACGCAAACGGTTAAAAAAGAAACCGGAGAATCGTTCGGTGATATTTTACAAAATTATGGAGTGAGTGAAACCGCCAAAGCCGGTTTGTCAGTGGAAGTAAAAGATGAAAGCTCGTGGAAGTTTTGGTTGGCCAATTTATTACCGATTATTTTGCCTTTGTTGATTATCATTGGTTTTCTTTATTTTATGACGCGTAGCGTGCAGGGAGCCAATGGTAAAGCAATGGGTTTTGGTCAAAGCAATCCGCGTGAAGTTAAGCCCGAAAATAATAAGGATAAAAAAACTTTTGCCGATGTGGCCGGTGCCAAAGAAGCCAAGAATGAATTGGAAGAGATTGTAGATTTTCTAAAAAGTCCCAAGCGTTTTGCTGACATGGGCGCCAAGATTCCCAAAGGCGTGTTACTGATGGGCGCTCCCGGTACTGGTAAAACATTGTTTGCCAAGGCGGTGGCGGGAGAAGCTGGTGTGCCGTTTTTTCACATGTCCGGTTCCGAGTTTGTGGAGATGTTTGTGGGAGTAGGGGCGAGTCGAGTGCGTGATTTATTTTCCAAAGCCAAGAAAGCGGCGCCGGCAATTGTATTTATTGATGAAATTGATGCGGTAGGCCGACGGCGCGGCACCGGGTTAGGCGGCGGGCATGATGAGCGTGAGCAAACCCTTAATCAGATTTTGGTAGAAATGGATGGTTTCGAGCCTAACTTAGGCGTGATTGTGATGGCCGCCACCAATCGACCGGATGTATTGGATCCGGCATTGCTTCGTCCTGGTCGGTTTGATCGTCGGGTGACGATCGATATGCCGGATATTAAGGATCGAGAAGAAATTTTGACTATTCACGCTAAAAATAAACCGTTGGCTCCAGAAGTTTCTTTGCGCAAGCTAGCCGAACGCACGCCGGGATTTTCGGGAGCGGATTTGGCAAATTTATTAAATGAAGCGGCAATTTTGGCAGTGCGGCGTAATAAAAAGATAATTGATGAATTCGAGGTTTTGGAAAGTATTGAAAAGGTTCTCCTTGGGCCAGAACGAAAAAATCGGGTGATTTCGGAAACAGAAAAAAAGATGACCGCTTATCACGAAGCCGGGCATGCTTTGGTGGGGCATCTTCTGCCCAATTGCGATCCGGTGCGTAAAGTGTCTATAATTTCACGTGGTGCTGCGGGCGGTTACACTTTAAAAATGCCCAGCGAAGATAAGCATTATCATACTTTAGTCCAATTCAAAGATGAACTCGCCATGATTATGGGTGGATATGTTACCGAAAAAATGATTTTTGGCGATGATCAAATTTCTACTGGTCCGAGTAGCGACTTGCGCCAAGCCACGCGTTTGGCGCGTGATATGGTGATGCGTTATGGTATGAGCTCTAAAATGGGCGCGCGTACTTATGGCGAACATGATGAGTTGATATTTTTAGGACGTGAGATTCACGAAGAGCGAGATTATTCCGATCGCACCGCCGAAGAAATTGATAAAGAAATAAAAAATTTGGTGGATGAAGCGCAGAAACGAGCGCAAGCGGTGATTACCGATAATCGTGCTAAAATGGATAAGATGGTAGCGGTGTTGCTTGAGAAAGAAACGATTGAAGAAGAAGATATTAAAGAGATAATGTCGGAATAAAATACTCAATTACAAATAATCAATTAAGCCGTATGGTGGATAACCAGCGGCTTTTGTTATAGATGGCGAAATGTGGTATAATACTATCATTAAAACAATAAAGCATCAAAACATTAAAACAGCGAACCGGAAGACTGTTTAATGTTTTAATGTTTTTGTGTTTTAATGTTTTAATGTATATGTACGAATCTATTTATCGCAAAGCCATGACCGAAGCTTGGCATTTGGTTTGGCGAAATAAAATTTTGTGGATTTTTGGTCTTCTATCCGTGATGATTGGACAATTTGGGTTGGGAGATTTTGTGGGCAAGCTTTTATATTGGAATGATAAAGCAGTTCATCCATTTTATTTGTTTTCTTATGTTAGTGGCGCGGTCGGTATACTGCCAGTGGCTATGGGGGCGAAGATTGGAATAATTTGGGCAACGTTAATTATTTTATTGTTAATGTTGTTGGCTATTTTTATTTCAGTTTGCGCGCAAGGAGCGCTCGTGGCGGCTGTTGCCGATTGGTATAAATCCAAAAAGACCGACAAGTTGGCAGTGGCTTGGCATAAAGGCGTAAAACATTTTTGGCGAGTTTTAAGTTTAAATATTTTGGAGAAATTAATTTTGGGTTTTTTACTGATTATTTTGGCAGTGGCGATTGGTGGCTTGGCCGACACCAGCGTGGGTGGTTTGCTTTTAATCGGGGCAATTTTTGCGCTTATATTTTTTGGCGCTTTAATTACAATAGTGGTAACAATTTATTCCATTGGTTTTGTAGTGGTAGAGAATCGTGATTTATTTAGCGCTATGGCGCGTGGTTGGCGATTGTTTATTAGTCATTTGGCGGTTTCAATTGAACTAGCGGTGTTGTTATTCTTTGCTGGTTGGACAGTATTAGTATTTGCTTTTTTGGGTTCATTTATTGTATTTTTACCTTCGGCCGGACTATGGCTTTTGGGTGGGGCGCTCGGCTCTTCGTTTATTATGTGGTTTGGGCTGATTGTTGGTTTAATATTATTGACCGTAATGTTGGTGGGGAGCGGCGCTTTTTTTAATGCTTTTACGGTGAGCGCTTGGATTTATAGTTTTATGAAGATGAAGCATACCGGCATTACCAGTCGTTTGGTTTGTGGTTTAGAAAAATTATTTCGGCGCGGCTAGTCAATTAGTCGTTGCAATTTTTATCTATGGGGTTAAATTTTCCTTCTGTTAATGATCTGATTAGCGAATCTTCCGGGCAAGTTAACGGTAGCCATGTTAGCACACAGGGTCAACTTAAGGATAAGATAAAAGAGATTGAGATTAAAAATTTAGAAAAATTAACCGCTCAACAAGCCGGCATATTAGGGCTACCTTATATTGATTTAGCGGTATTTCCAATTTCCGGAGAGGCTTTGCGCATAATTCCCGAGAGTATTGCTCGTGCCAAAAAAATAGTTTGTTTTTATTTTATGCCCGGGCAGATTCGAGTGGCCTGCGTAAATTATACCAAAGATCTGGAGGAATTTGTTTATCAGTTGGGCGAAAGACATCACTCTCAAGTATTATTACATCTTATTTCTGAACACAGTTTTGATAAAGTTGTAAAATATTATGAGAATTTGCCAATAATTAAACCAATTACCAAAGATATTATTATTACCGATGAAGAAATTAATCGTTTTCAATTAAATATTAACAATCTTCAGAGTTTAGAAAAACAATTTGCTCATGTTTCTATTACTGATATTTTAACTCTGATGGTGGCGGCTGCTCTCAAAATGTCGGCTTCCGATATCCATGTGGAGGCGGAGGAGGATGGCATAGTGGTGCGTTATCGTATTGATGGTATTTTGCACGATGTCGCCGACCTCCCCAAGGACCAGTGGAAAAAATTTGTGGCGCGGATTAAATTACTCGCGGCTTTAAAAATTAATGTTAGTGATAGCCCGCAAGATGGCCGGGTTACCCTCAAGCTACCAACATACAATTTGGACATTCGTGTTTCTACTTTGCCGACCATGCACGGTGAAAGCGTGGTGATGAGAATTTTGCACAGTGGCAATCAAGGAGTAAGTTTTGATGAACTGGGTTTACGTGGGAGAGCTTATGTCCAATTAAAACGCGAAATTGAACGTCCCAACGGAATGATTATTACCACCGGTCCAACCGGTAGCGGTAAAACTACCAGCATGTATGCTATTTTACGCACCCTTAACAAACCGGGAGTAAAAATTATTACCCTGGAAGATCCTATCGAAATTAAAATGGCCGGCATTAATCAAAGTCAAGTTGATTTGAGCCACGACTATACTTTTGCCAAAGGTTTACGGAGTATTTTGCGCCAAGATCCAGATATTTGTATGATCGGAGAAATTCGTGATCTGGACAGCGCAGAGATATCTATTCAAGCGGCTTTGACCGGTCATTTGATTTTGTCCACTATTCATACTAATAGCGCTTCCGGGGCGATCCCGCGATTTTTATCAATGGGTGTTAAGCCGTTTTTACTCGCGCCGGCACTTAACGCTATTATTGGTCAGCGATTAGTGCGAAGGATTTGCCAAAATTGTATAGAAGAACAAGAGTTGGATAATGTTTCTTTGGAAAAAGTTGGTGCGATAATTAACGCTTTGTCTGAGGAAGAACGTAATAACATTAATACTCGTGAGCTTAAGTTTTATCATGGTCGCGGTTGCAGCGAGTGTAGTGGGTTGGGATATAAAGGGCGTATTGGTATATACGAAATTTTTGCCATGAACAAAGAAATTGAGAATTTAATTCTTTCGGGGCAAGTTTCCGAGTATGCCATTCAGGAATTAGCAATTAAGAATGGCATGATCACCATGGCGCAGGATGGGATTTTGAAAGCGCTTGATAAAATAACCACCATCGAAGAAGTATTTCGTGTATCGGAGTGATTGCAGTTCATAGCCAATAGTTCATAGCCAATAGAAGTTGTTGTTGATAATCGATAACTATTGGCTGTTGGCTTTTTACTATGAACTAATAATAGTATGATTGCTCATCGCCTCCAAACTCAACAACCAGAACCGTCAGTTAAATTTTATCGCACGATTGCAATTTCTTTTTTGGTATTAACGGTAGTTTTATTGGGAGTAGTAGTTTTTATTACTACTAAGAAGGCTACTATTACTATTTTAGCCAAAGATGATATTAAGAATGTGAATTTGAATGTTAATTTAGTGAAGGGGACACCAAGCACGGTTGATACGGGATCCGTTACCGGATGGGTAACTTCCAGTGTGTTTGCTTGGACAGAAAAATATCATCCTACCGGTAATAAAGTTGTGGAAGGAGTGGCGAGCGGCGAGGTGACAATTTATAACAAAACCGGAGTTAGTCAGAGCTTGGTTAAGACTACTCGTTTACTTAGCCCCAATGGGATATTATTTCGATTATCTGATCGGGTAACGATTCCGGCTAACGGTGAGATCGTCGCCAAAGTTTATGCTGATCAGGTCGGTCAAAATAGTGAGATTGCTCCAACCAGATTTACCATTCCCGGGTTATCGTTGGATAAGCAGAAGTTTATTTATGCCGAAAGCAAGGCGACAATGACCGGGGGAGTATATAAAGTTGGAGTGCTTACCGATGAAGATATTAAAGCAGCCAAAGTGGATTATTTGGAAAAGGTTAGGCAAGCTTATTTAGCTGCCGGAAATACAGAATTTCTTGATCATAAATCAATTGTATCATTATTTGGTGATTCGATTGTTAGCAATAAAATTGGCGAAGAGATTAGTGAATTTACTTTAACTGGTAATAGTACCGTCGTGGCGGTTTGGTATAACGAAAATGAGTTAAAGGAAGTCGTGGATAAAGAGGTGGGCTCTAAAATTAATTTGAGTATTGATAAGGTGGTGGCGGTAGCCGGCGAACCTAAAATAGCGATTGTTTCTTATGACATTCAAAATCAGGCGGCGCAGTTGACTGTAGCGCAGAATGTAACGGTTACTTTGGATGCCAATGCCGATAAACTGGCGGTTAGTAATTTTTTGGGCAAATCTAAAGACGATATTGAGCGTTATATTTTGGGGTTAGACCATGTAACCGGCGTTGAGGTAAATTTTTCTCCCGCCTGGATGTTGTCGGCGCCGAGCGTTCCTGACAAAATTAAAGTAGTTGTTAAGAATATTTAGCGATTTAATAGTATGTCAGAAAAATGGGAGCACAGGAGGGATATAAAGGCTTATTCACGTGAACACAACAAAGGCGAAGGGCGTGAAGTTTTAGGCGAGTCAATATTGGATGTGTTAGAAAGTGAAATGATTGGTCAAGAGAAAGGAAATGATTCCAAAGGTCAACCCATAGGGTCCCTTGACGGAAAATCTAAAAAGGATTAAGATAGGAATATTCGGTGATTGAAATGGCTACCAACCATTTTCTCGCGTAAGATCCCATCACAGTGGGGCTAAGCCGATATAAAAAGTTAAATTTTCGGGTGGAACCGTCCCAATTAAAAAATTGAGACCCCGATGCCAATTTTGGTATCGGGGTTTTGTATCTTAAATTAATAATTAATTTTAATTATATGAATGACGAACAATTACAGATCATGCGACATAGCGCCGCCCATTTAGTGGCCGCCGCCGTGCAAAAACTTTATCCGGTCGCTAAATTCGGTGTGGGACCGGTAGTGGAAAATGGTTTTTATTATGATATTGAGTTTCCGCAAAATATTACCGAAGCCGATTTAAAGGTGATAGAGAAACAGGCGAAAAAAATGTCTTCCCAAGGGATTCCATTTGAGAGAAAAGAAATGTCAGTTGACGAAGCGATTAAATTATTTGAGTCGCTTGGTCAAACCTACAAAGTTAGTTTACTTAATGATATTAAAATCAAAGGCACGACCAAAGTTAGCGAAGCCGAGATGCAAGATTCAGTCGGTTCGGTGGACAAAGTAAGTGTTTATCAAACCGGTGAATTCGTGGATTTATGTCGCGGTCCGCATGTGGCGTCGTCTAAAGAAATAGTCGGTGATGGGTTTAAACTCACTAAATTAGCGGGCGCGTATTGGAGGGGTGACGAAAAAAATAAGATGCTTACTCGCATCTACGGCGTGGCATTTGAAAACAGAGAAAAATTAGATGAGTATTTGCATCAGCAAGAAGAAGCCGAAAAACGCGATCATCGTAAATTGGGAGCGGATTTGGATTTGTTTGTTTTTTCCGATTTAGTGGGCAAAGGCTTACCCCTGCTTACTCCCAAGGGTACGGTGATTCGCAAAGAATTGGAAAAATTTGTCTATGAAGAGGAAACTAAACGGGGCTATCAACATGTGATAACTCCGCATTTAGCCAAAGTCCAGCTTTATGAAAAATCCGGCCATTATCCGTATTACAAAGATACGATGTATCCGATAATGAAGGTTGATGACGATGAGTTAATTCTGCGTCCGATGACTTGCCCTCATCATTTTATGCTTTATAATAGTCGTCCGCGTAGTTATCGCGAACTACCTTTGCGTATTGCCGAGATGGCTTCGCAATTTCGTTACGAAAAGAGTGGTGAACTTTCGGGGTTGATGCGCGTTAGAACTTTTTGTTTAGCGGATGCTCATATTATCGTGATGCCGGATCAGGCGGCCGATGAAATTAAACGCGTATTAGATTTGATTGATTATGCCAACCAGGTTTTTGGTTTGAAAAAAGGCGAAGATTATCGTTATCGGTTGTCTTTGGGCGATAGAAGTGAAGATAAAAAATATTACAAAGATGACGCGGCGTGGGATCAAGCCGAGAATGTCTTGCGCACAGTGTTAAAAGAAACGGACGCGCCGTTTTTTGAAGCCCAAGGTGAAGCCGCCTTTTATGGACCAAAGATTGATGTACAAATTAAGAAAGTCAGCGGTCACGAAGAAACGGCTTTTACAGTGCAATATGATTTTGTAATGCCCAAGCGGTTTGATCTGAAATATATTGATAAAGATGGGCAGGAGAAACAGCCGTTGGTTATTCACCGTTCATCCATTGGCTGTTTTGAGCGTACTATGGCATTTTTGATTGAGCGTTATGCGGGCGCGTTTCCAGTGTGGCTTGCTCCGGTGCAAGTCCAGCTGATTCCAGTATCAGCTGAGAATCACGCGGAAGGCGCGTGTAAATTGAAACAGGAGTTGCGTGCCTTGGGAATCCGCGTGGAGGTGGACGATGCCAATGAAACTTTGGGCAATAGAGTGCGTAAAGCGGTAGGACAAAAAATTCCTTACATTTTGGCGGTAGGCGACAAAGAACTTGGTGGCGAAGAATGGATGATTCGTATTCGTGGGCAAGAGAAACAGGAAAAGATGAGTAAAGAAAAGTTTGTTGAGAAAATTTTGGCGGAGATTAAAGAGAGAAAATAATATTTTCAAGACGCCTTTCAAAGGCGTCTTTGGTCTATGAGTAAAAATTTTTATATTCTTACCCTTGGTTGTCAGATGAATAAAAACGATTCCGAAAGAATTGTTGGGTTGTTGTTGTCGATTGGCATGAGCCAAGCGACCAAAGCCGAAGAAGCGGATTTAATTATTGTGAATACTTGCAGTGTGCGCCAAACCGCCGAAGAGCGGGTGACCGGGTTTTTTCATAATTGGAAGGAGCTGAAAAAGAAAAATCCTCTTTTAATTATTGCCATTACCGGTTGTATGCCCGGACGAGATAAGGATGGTAAAATTAAGAAAAAATATCCGGATGTGGATTTGTGGTTTGGAATAGATGCGTTGCCGCAGTTGCCTAAATGGTTGGAAGGACTTGGTCTGGATTGTCATTCTGAGCCATGCCTACCGGCAGGCAGGCGAAGCCCGCAGGGCGGAGTCGAAGAATCTATCGGCGATTACCTACAAATTATCCCCCGACGAGATAATCGCTCTTCAGTTTTCGTCTCCATCCAAACCGGTTGTGATAATTTTTGCACTTATTGCGTAGTGCCCAGCGCGCGCGGCCGCGAAAGGAATCGGCCACTTAAAGATATTCTGGAAGAGGTGAGGCAAGCGGTAGCGCAAGGCGCAAAAGAGATTATATTATTAGGGCAAGTGGTGAATCATTATAAAATCAAAGATGAAAAATCAAAAATAAAAAATAGTCCATTTAAGGATGATTTTGCGGTTTTGCTTTGGGAGATAAATCAGATTTCGGGTGAATTTCGGGTGCATTTTACGGCGGCTGATCCGCAGTATTTTAGTGATGAGCAAATTGAGGCGCTTAAACTTTCCAAACAAGTGAATTATTTACATTTGCCGGTGCAAAGTGGGGATAATGAAGTTTTAAAAAAGATGAATCGTAAATATACACGCGAGCAGTACATTGAGTTGGTTAAAAAAATTCGTGTGGCGCGGCCGGGTATTGTATTGGGGACAGATATTATTGTTGGTTTTTGCGGGGAAACCGAAGACCAGTTTCAAAAGACTTTTGATTTATATCGGGAGTGTGATTTTGATATTTCTTATCATGCTATGTATAGCGAGCGTAGCGGTACCCCCGCGGCCAAGGTATTTAAAGATGATGTGTCATATGCCAAGAAAAAACGACGCTGGGATATTTTGCAAGAGTATATGGAACAGCGGACTTTGGAGAAGAATCAGAAGTATTTGGGGCAAACAGTGCGGGTGCTTGTGAACGAATTTGAAGATGGTGTGTGTTTTGGAAATAGTGATGAGTTGAAGTTGGCGCAATTTTTAGGCAAGCCAGAGACGGTCGGCACTTTTCAAAAAATAAAAATCACCCAAGCATTGGCTTGGGTATTGAGAGGTGTTTATGAAAAATAATTTACCAAAAGTATTAATTATTTTAGGTCCAACTGCTTCCGGTAAAACGGAGTGGGGAATTAAGATTGCCCAAAAATATAATGGAGAAGTAGTGAGTGCGGACAGCCGGCAGGTTTATAAAGGAATGGATATTGGCACTGCCAAACCAAGCGGAGTTAAAAGTTCAAAGTTGAAAGTTATCAAGAGCGGCGAACAGACGCGTCATAACGACGGGCATATCTATATTGTTGAAGGCATTCCACATCACTTGATGGATATAATAGAGCCAGATGAAGAATTCACTCTGGCGGATTTTAAGAAACGAGCCGTGGTAGTCATTGAGGATATTTTGAAACGCGGCAAATTGCCGATTATAGTGGGCGGTACCGGGTTATATATACAAGCGCTCGTGGATAATTTAGATATACCCAAAGTGGCGCCTAATTTAAAATTGCGTGCTGATTTGGAAAAGAAATCATTATCCGAGCTGGTGGAAATATTAAAAAATATTGATTCGGAAAGCGCTAAAAAAATTGATTTGCATAATCCTCGGCGCGTGTTGCGCGCGCTAGAAGTGGTATTGGACAGCGGAGGATCATTCGCGCGTCAGCAGAAAAAAGGTTCGGTTTTATATGATGCTTTGCAGATAGGGATTCCTTTGCCGCGCGAAGAGCTGTATAGCCGAATTAACGCGCGGGTGGATAAACAAATAGCTGACGGACTTTTGGAAGAAACAAAAAAACTGGTCAAAAAATTTGATTGGAAGTTGCCCGGTATGAGCGGTATTGGGTATAAACAAATTGGATATTTTTTGCGTGGTGAAATGAGTTTATCAGCGGCAATAGAAATATTAAAAAGAGATACTCGCCACTATGCCAAAAGGCAAATGACTTGGTTTAAAAGAGATAAACGAATAAATTGGCTGGAAAATTATCAGCAAGCTGAAAAGTTAGTGGAAGGTTTTTTGCGAGATTGACATTAAACTAAAACGCCCAATTTTAAATCGGGCGTTTTAGTTTAGATTATTTATTTTTTCCCGGCAGTATCGATTTCAGCCATTCCAGTTTTGATTTATTTAAGCTATTTTTGATATGTATTTTGGCGCCGTGAGTTTTAACTGATTTAAGCCAATCAGGACTGGGTCCTTTGCGGTCTTTGCTAATTATAATATCTATTACGTCGCCATTTTTTAAAGGAGTATTAAGGCTCACTAATTGATCATTGACTTTGGCGCCACTGCAGTGGTCGCCGATATCGGTATGAATATGATAAGCAAAGTCAACCGGCGTGGCATCCTCGGGCAGGTCGATAACGTCGCCTTTAGGAGTAAATACGAAAATGTGATTTCGGAAAAAATCTATTTTCATTTCTTCCAAATCGGAGAGATTATTAAGAATTTCTTTTTGCAGTTTAGCCAATTCTTTTGCCCAAGAAATATTTTTATTAGGCAGTCGTTTACCGTGTTCATCATAATGCCAATGAGCAGCCGCACCATATTCGGCGTCATCATGCATTTCTTGAGTGCGAATTTGAAATTCCATTATTTTACCATTTTCGCCAAAGACGGTAGTGTGAAGAGATTGATAGCCGTTGGGTTTGGGTTGGGCGACATAGTCTTTAATACGGCCTTTGAGGGGGTGCCAAAGCTGGTGGACAATTCCTAAAGTGGCATAACAATCACTGATATCTTTCACAATGATTCTTAGAGCGATAATATCATAAATTTTGTCTATTTCCCAGTTTTTAGTAAGTAATTTTTGGTATAGGCTATATAATTGTTTTTCACGATTATGCAAAGAAAATACGGTAATGCCGGATTTTTTTAATTCATGATTAAGCTTGTGTTTGGTTTTTTCCAAAGTTTGAGAAGAGTTTTTGAGAACTTCTTCTCTGATGGCTTTTACTTTTTCATATTCTTTAGGGTAAATATAAGGGAAAGATAAATCTTCCAGCATTCCTTTAAATTCACCCATACCCAGGCGATTAGCGATGGGAGCGTAAATTTCTAGACTTTCCAAAGCGATGCGATAGCGCTTGTTGGGCTGGTGGGCTTCCAGTGTCATTAAATTGTGAACGCGGTCGGCAAATTTGACTATCATCACGCGCACATCTTCGGCCATGGCCACAAACATTTTTCGTAAATTTTCTATATAGCGTTCAATACCGCGATATTTGAGAGTGCCAAGTTTGGTAATTCCTTTGACAATCGAGGCGATATCTTTGCCAAATTTTTTTTCAATTTCTTCCAAAGTTATTTTTGTGTCTTCCGGCACATCATGTAGCAGGGCCGCGGCGATAATACTCGGTTCAATTCTCATGGTGGTTAAAATATGAGCGGCGGCCAGAGGATGATTAATATATAACTCGCCTGATTTACGGGTTTGGCCGGTATGAGCTTGAAAGGCAAAATCATAAGCAGACCGAACAAGATTAAGATCTTTTTGGTCGCTGTATTTTTTTAGTTCTTTTAGTAGCAATTCAATGTCTAAATTTTGAGGAATTGCTATCATAATATTATTTTTTATATCCACAACCTTTTTGGCTACATTTTGCGCCTCCTTTAATATTTTCTACGAGATAAGATTCGCATTCCGGACATTTTTCTCCGGTTGGTTTTCCGCTGAAAGCGGTTTTGCAATCCGGATAACGATTGCAGGCATAAAACGGTCCGCGTCGCGATCGTTTTTGGACAATTTCACCCTGACCGCAAACGGGGCATTTGATGCCAGTAGAAGTATTTTGGTCGATGATGCTTTTAATATTTTTACATTTAGGATAGCCACTGCAAGCGAGAAAAGGTCCAAAGCGTCCGATTTTAACAATCATTTCCGCATCGCATTTTTCACATTTAGCGCCAGCATGTTTTTCTTTTAGCGCTTTTATTTGTTCGGAATCTTCTTGGCCATTCTTATCCCGATCGGATCCGGGCATAGGTTTAATATTTTTACAATCGGGGTAGCTGGAGCAAGCCAGGAATTTGCCATACCTACCCATTTTAATAACCATCGGACTTTGACATTTGTCACAGATTTCATCGGATTTTTCTTCGGTTAAATCTTTTTTATTTAGTTCTTTGTCTTTGGCTGTTAAATTTTTTTTGAATGGAGTATAAAAATTCGCTATTAATTTTTTCCATTTTTCTTCACCGCGCGCTACCTTGTCAAAATTTTCTTCCATTTGAGCAGTAAATTCCAAATCTACGATTTGTGGAAAGTGGGCAACCAAAAGGTCATTAACCACAAATGCAATCTCTTTGGGGGCCAAACGTTTTTGGTCGTTGCGTTCTACATAACCGCGGTCTTCAATGGTGGCGATAGTGGGAGCGTAGGTGGATGGTCGGCCGATACCATATTCCTCGAGTGCTTTGACCAAAGTGGCATCGGAATAGCGCGCCGGTGGTTCGGTAAAATGTTGTTCTGGTTTGATTTCTGTGCAGTTTACTGTCGCGCCACTTTTTATTACCGGCAAGAGGTTTTCTTTGGATTTGTCGGGATATAATTTTAAAAATCCTTCAAAAATAATTGTTTGACCGGTGGCGCGAAAAGTATATTTATTGGCACTTTCTATTTCAATTGTGGCGGCATTAAGTTCGGCCGGAGCCATTTGGGTAGCTATGGCACGACGCCAAATTAGATCATAAAGTTTGAGTTGGTGTTTATCTAGGAAGGGTGATAGTTCTTCGGGTGTGCGTCCAGCATCAGTGGGACGAATCGCTTCGTGTGCTTCCTGCGCATTTTTACTTTTATTTTTGTAGGTACGAGGAGTAGGCAGTGAGTATTTGTCGCCGAATTCTTTTTTAATGGTTTCGTTGGCTTCGCTTAAAAATTTTTCGGATAAATTAACCGAATCGGTACGCATATAGGTAATTAGGCCGATCGAACCTTCTGATCCCAGCTCAATACCCTCGTAGAGTTGTTGAGCTAGACGCATGGTTTGCTTGGCAGAAAATCCGAGGCGGTTGTTGGCATCTTGTTGGAGAGCCGAAGTGGTAAATGGCGGCGACGGAAAACGTTTGGTATTTTTTTGGTCCACTGCTGTTACTATGTATTTAGTTTTTTCTAAATCAGCTAAAATTTTGTCTACCTGTTCTTTATTTTTAATATCTAATTTGTCTAATTTTTTTTCTTCAATGGCGTGTAGTTTGGCGGTAAATATATTGTCATCCTGAGGCGGAACCGAAGGATCTAGATGTTTTGCCTTGCTCAACATGGCAGGGTTTTTTTCAGGATGACAATTGAACAATCCTTCGATACTCCAGTATTCGTCGGATTTAAAATTTTGAATTTCACGTTCGCGTTCAACAACCAGACGCACTGCCACCGACTGTACTCGACCAGCCGAAAGTCCTTTGGCTACTTTGCGCCAGAGAAAGGGTGATAATTCATAGCCCACTAGGCGATCTAAAATACGTCGCGCTTGCTGGGCGTCTACCAGTTGCAAGTCGAGCGGGCGTGGATGTTTAAGAGCCTCATCGATGGCGTGTTTGGTGATTTCGTGAAACACGATGCGTTTTACTTTTTTAGGATCAATATTCAAAATACTGGCAAGATGCCAAGAAATAGCTTCACCTTCGCGGTCCTCATCAGTTGCAAATAATACCTCTTTGGTTTTTTTGGCCGCGTCTTTGAGTTCTTTGGCAACCGCCGCTTTTTCTTTGCTAACAATATATTGCGGTTCAAAATCGTTTTTGGTATCTACCCCCATTTTGCTTTTTGGCAAATCGCGTACGTGGCCATAAGAAGACTTGACGACGAAGTCTTTACCAAGAAATTTGGTGATGGTTTTGGCTTTAGTGGGAGATTCGACAATTACCAGAGTTGGCATAGTGATATAATTAACAATGAACAAATTGATTGATTTGCTTGCTAATTGTTAATTGTTAATTAAAAAATTTTATTTTATCTTATTTATACTATCCTATATCATTTTAGCCAAAAAGTCAATATTTAACCCACTAAAATGTATTTCATACCCCCCAAATTACGCACCATGACGCGCATTTCCATTAAGGTAAGAGCGCTCATTACCGAAGGGCCATTTAACCCGGTCTCTTTGATGATTAAATCTACATGTTTTGGTTCCCGTGACAATATATCAATAATTTTTTCTTCAATGGGCGAAGCGGAAATTTTTTGTCGATTTTCTACCACTTGTTGAATGTTTTTTAAATTTAAAGCTTCAGTAATATCATTAGGAACGGTTACCATTTTGGCCCCTTGTTTTATTAAGTTATTACAACCTATACCAACAGAAGAAATAATAGTATGAGGTATGGCAAAAACTTCGCGATTGTAGTCCAAAGCACAGCTAGCGGTAATAAGGGTGCCAGACTCTTCGGCTGCTTCAATTACGAGAGTGCCAAGCGCTAGGCCGGCAATGATGCGGTTGCGAGCCGGGAAGGAATAGTTGGTAGCTTCAAATCCGGGCGGGTATTCAGATATTACCGCTCCCCCCGATGATATTATTCGTTCTGCCAGCTCTCTGTTGGTGGCAGGATAAATATGATTGTGGTCCACTCCCGATCCTAATACTGCCACGGTGATTCCTTGACCAGCCAAAGCCGCTTCGTGGGCGATGCCATCAATGCCAATTGCTAATCCGCTGACAATTACCATACCCTGTCGAGCTAATGGTTCTACGATTTGACGGCAAGATGAAGCTCCATATTGAGTGAACTTGCGTGCGCCCACTACAGCGAGAGTTGGCAAAGAGGAGTCTGGTAGTTTACCGCGGATAAAAAGAGTATGAGGCGGATCAGTTATTTCGGCAAGCAGTTTGGGATAATTAGGTTCACCTAAAGATACGGTAGTAATGCCTTCTTGAGCCATGCGTTCAGTAATTTTTTCGGTAGGATTGGCTTCGCGCCAAGCGATGAATTCGTTGGCAATGTTTTCTTCCAACCCCGCCGCCACCATTTCGGGCAGTTCGGCTTCCCAAAGATTTTTTAAGTCCGAAAAATAAGCCGTTAACTTGCGATAACGGCTGTAAGTAATTTTGGGAAAGTGAGCGAGTGAAGCGTCAAAGTGAGACATGGTGAAATTGCCAAATTGTTAAACTGTTAAATTGTTGTCACAAAACAATCTAATAATTTAGCCATTTAACAATTTAATTATTTTTTCCATCACCTCGTTCAATATTTTTAGTTCTTCTTTGCTAAATTTTTCCAGCACAAAATTTGCTTTATCTTCGTATTTGTCCATCTCGGGTGTGGCGATGCCAACGCGGACACGGCGGAAGTTTTGTGTGCCGAGGTGTTCGATGATGGATTTAATGCCATTGTGCCCGGCCGGTCCGCGGTTGGTTTGGATTTTGTATTCGCCGAGCGGTATATCCTTGTCGTCGTGGATGACGATAATATCTTCCGGTTTAATTTTGTAAAAATTCACGAGCGCCTGCACTGCCAAACCGGATTCATTCATGAAAGTTTGAGGCTTAGCAAGAATAAAATTTTTGTTTTTAGCCACCTCAGAACGTAATTTTTTGGTCTGGTTAATTGTTAATTGTTCATTGTTAATTAATTTATCCAACACCAAAAATCCCGCGTTGTGTCGCGTTTTTTCGTATTTTTTGCCAGGATTACCGAGACCGACGATAAGTTTCATATTGGTAGATGTGGATAATTAGCTTGACATTAGTTTGAAGATGTCATATGATATATGCAGATACACACGAAAAGTACCTCTCAAGGGTTAGTCCTTCAGCGGTGCTTTTTATTATACTCCAGTTTTTCTTTTAAGTTATTCATAAAAATAAGCTTTTCTTTGGCGGTATCCATTAATAAAGATGAGCAGGTTTGTTTATAAGGGCTCATTACTTTTTCTAATCTTTCATGTTGATACAAAAATTTAACTAAGGAACAAAAGTCACCGTCGCTGGTAATAATTAATGCTTTATCAAAATGGTTCTCATAAAAATCAATCATAGTTTGTACAACCAAATCGGCGTCAACATTGCCTTTGTGTTTACCGTCTTTGTCTGGTAATACCGGTTTGAATTTCAAAATGAAACCGGCTTTTTGAAGTGTATCGTAAAGATTTTGATTATTCTGAATATAGCCAATAAAAATATAAGCAATCGAAATATTATATTTATCTTTCAAATAAACACGGAAACGAAAGTGGTCTAACTTCCAACCCAAGGATTTAATTCCAAGGTTTAAGTTTTGACCATCAATAAAGGCGTAATTGTTGGGGTGAGTGGGCATAAAGCGAAATCTTGGCCGTATTTTATCATAAAAACCATCCCTTGACAAATAAAGTATCGGCTCCGCCGACATATTTATCTAATCGCCCTTCATTCCCGCCGCAAAGACAGGGTATTACGGGCTTCTAATAAAACCGACGCGGTTTAGGCGGCGGTTTATATGTGAATAGGTCCTTCGACTCGACCAAAGACCTCGCTCAGGATGACATCGCAATAATGTAATGTTATCTTTTCAGCTTGCTCATTTTAATAATGATTGGAGAGGCGAAAAATCCAAATTGTTCACGGAGTCGATTTTCTAAGAAGTGAATATAAGAGATGTGCACCGAGGTTCTATTTTTTATCATAATTTGAAACATCGGGGGATTGTTACGTAGCTGGCTCATGCCCAAGATCTGGGGATGGCGTACGCCAATACCGCGCGTGGGTAGATGTTTTTTGACAGAGCTTTTTATAAAATTACGCAGAGTTTCTGAAGGAATTTCGGTTTGTCTTCCTTGCCACGCATCCATAATTAGAGGAAAAATTTGGTGGACTTTGTATCCGGTTTTGGCGCTGACAAAAGCAATCGGCGCAAAATCTAAGTGCGGGAAGCTTTTGTAAATCATATTTTTTACTTCATTGCGGAAAGCGTCGTCGTTTTCATCGGCGGTATCCCATTTATTTACGATGATAATTACACTTTTGGTATGTTCGCGCAAAAGCCCTGCGAGTTGTTGGTCTTGGTCGGTAATCGGTTCGGCGGCATCAAGCACGATAAGCACAATATCGGATTTATTAATCATGTCCAAACTTTTGCCGATGCCTTGTTTTTCCAAATTACCGCTGACTTTGGTTTTGCGGCGGATGCCGGCGGTGTCGACAAATAAAATATTATTTTTTTCATAGCGCACCAAGATATCATGCGGTTCGCGCGTGGTATGAGGCATGTCGGAGACGATGACGCGGTTTTCTCCAATGAGCTGATTGAATAAAGATGATTTGCCTACATTAGGTCGGCCCACCAGCGCCACTTTGATTGGATTAAGTTCTTTAAGTTGTTTGGGACGTACCGGCAATTTATTGAATTGTTTAAAAATTAGATCCATTAAGTCTCCGAGGTTGGCGCTGTTAAGACCGGACACCGGAAAGGGCTGACCCAACCCAAGTTTTAGAAAGTTGTGGTCATGAATACGCAAGCGCAATTCTTCGCTGTCGGCTTTATTGGCGACAAAAATAATTTTTTTCATTTTGTTTTTTGCCAATTTTTGTAGGCGTTTAGCCAATTCTCTTTCTTGAGTGAGAATTTCTTCTTGAATATCCGTGACAAATAAAATTATATCCGCTTCAGTTAGTGCGATTTCTGTTTGTTTAATAATATCTTCTTCCAAAGGGACTTGACTATCGAAGGTTAGTCCGCCGGTATCAATAATGCGAAAATTTTTTCCGCGCCAAGAAGCTACCGCTACATTGCGAGTACGGGTGGTGCCGGCCACATCAGACACGATGGCCAAGTTTCTTTCCAAGATTTTGTTGAATAAAGTGGATTTACCAACGTTAACTTTGCCTACCAAAGCGACGGTGGGGAGATTCTGTTCAATTATTTTGGCTGGAGTAGACATAGTGTTGATAGCTATTAGCTTACAGCTTTTAGCTTTTAGAAATTAAGTACCTAACAGCTACACGCTATCAGCTTCACCGTTTATTGTTTATCTTCTCCTAGAATTACTAGAATATCCGTATCCGGGCGATATTTGAGACCAATTTCAATATTAGCAGTATCGGGATAATCGTAAGCTTCCATTAACCAATCTGGCAAAGTAGCGGTAGATTTAATGCCCAGTTCTTTTTCTAAGTTATTAATAATTTCGGTAGCAGCGGTCTGATTGATAATATAAATTGCAGTTTTTTCCAGAGGACGTTTAGAGCTGTTGCCGATAGTGGCGATAGTAAATCCTTGAGCCTCAAGCTGGGCTTGATATTTGGCCGCTAAACCTACACGCCAAGTACCGTTTTGAAGTTCAATTTTGGCGGTGGAAAATACCGATTGATTAGCCGGTGTAGATATCACAGAATCGGTGGTGGCGACAGTCTGTGAATTATTTTCTGTGAAAACATTTTTAATTGCCAGGTTAATATTATTAAAATTTTCATTTTTTGGTCCTAATAAAAAAGCGCCGTTTTGTCCAAAGTAGGAATAGAGAAATCCATCGGGAGAATTATCCAGTACTAAGGTTTTAAAATTATTATTCATTTCGCGCGCTAGGCCGGCTAAGTACATAATTTGTCCAAAGTTTAGGTTGGTAATAATGTGGCTGGAAAGAGTATTTAGCATTTCTTGAACTTTGACGGGATTGGTATAAGTTCCAAAAGATAATAGGCGATCTTTAAGCGCTGAAATAACCTGCTGTTGGCGTTTGGAACGCGCAAAATCAGAACCCTCACCGTTGTTACCATGGCGAGAGCGCGCATATTCCAAAGCCCGTTGTCCACTCATGGTTTGGATACCGGCAACGAAACTTATTGGTCTATAAGAGTTGTTTTCACCCGGAAATTCATTATCGGAAAAAGCGCGTGGCACATCAATGGTAATGCCACCCACGGCATTGATTAAATCTTCAAATGCTTGAAAGTCAACTCGAATATAGTAGGGAATGTCTAAATTAAAAGTATCGGCGAAAGTTTCACGCGCCAATTCACCGCCGGTGCCGGTAGCTTGCGCTTCGCCATAGGCATTGGCATAATTTATTTTATTAATACCATGCCCATCAATCTTTACTCCCAAATCGCGCGGTACCGATATCATGGCAATTTGTTTAGTGCTAGGTTTAATGCTAACTATAATATTGGTGTCGGTAAGATAAGGCCCATCGTGACCGACTCCTCCCATGCCTAACAGCAAGATGTTTATTCGGTCGGTCGCTTCTCCATCCAAAACATTCTCCGATTTGAAGATATAATTTTTTACCGTTTGTAAAAAACCCACTCGGCGCGGCTTGAGAGTAATAGGATCATAAACAGTTGGGTCATCAGGCATGTCGGAGAGAGAATAGTGGCGGACGCCGCAGTTGACTCCGACGACTAAAATTATTAATAAAATAAAATACAGCCACCAGTGTTTTTTACGAGGTGGTTGTTCGTGTAAATGATGATTGCGCGGTCTGAGGAAATTCGTCGGATGGGGGGGGAGATATGGTTTACCGGGAAAGTCCTGATGATTATCGATTATTTCTTCATCTTTATCCATACGGGGAGTATTATAGCACAACCGGTCAAAATTTCAACCCAGTACTTTGGCGGGCTTGATTTTTGTTTTAAATGGTGTTATTATAGTTGGGAGCTTTTATTGTCCTGATATTTTATCGGCGAGAATCATTAAAATATCAATGATTTGTTAGGTTTTAGTTTTGAGGTCGTCGGGGATGCTTAAAAAGTAAAAAACAGGGTTGGAACTTTATTTTACGGACTCATAGCTCAGTTGGTTAGAGCGTACGGTTCACATCCGTAAGGTCAGAGGTTCGAGCCCTCTTGAGTCCACCGGGGAGGGGTTTTGCATTTTGATTTATTTATATGCCTATCAATATTTTGAAGGAAAATGTAAATCTGGGCAAAATAATGTTCCAATGGAGCATCAAAGAATACGAAAAATTTGAGCGTGAGCGCAGTTGGTATATTTTGGTAGCTATTATTGGTATCGCCCTTTTATCTTATGCTATCATTGTTGCTAATTATTTGTTTGCCTTGATTTTGGTGCTTTTGGGAATAATTTCTTTTTTGCACGAGATGCAAGATCCGATGGATGTGCCTTTTGCCATTACCGAGATAGGGATTGTGTTGGGCGGTAAATTTTATCGTTATAGCGAAATTAAGAATTTTTGGATAATCTATAACCCACCGGAAGTAAAGAAATTATATTTTTCCACTGATGCGGTTTTGCGTGGCGTGATTCAAGTTCCACTTTTGGATTACGACCCTCGTCCGATCCGACAATTCCTTAGTCAGTATTTGTTAGAGGATTTAACTCAAGAAGAAGAACCACTAGGAGATATGATCGCGCGTCGGTGGCAAATACATTAAGTAAAAATCCCGACAATTGTCGGGATTAGTTTAAAAAATTTAGGACCTCGTCGTTCAATGGATAGGACATTAGCCTGCGAAGCTGAAAATCCAGGTTCGACTCCTGGCGGGGTCACAAATAAAAATATCTCAACCGAGTTGAGATATTTTTATTTGTGTTCTGTCTGGGAGTCGAACAGGGAGGGGTTTGGGGAACGGTAGTTTTTATTCGTTATGGGATTTTGTGTTTTTATTTTAAGGGTGATAGAATTAACGCATGATTGATTTATCCGCCAAAATTATCGCTCTTAATCGCGTGGGCAAAACACTGGCTCGGCGATTTAAGTATTTAGGGATTGTAACCGCTCAAGACCTGCTTTTTTATTTTCCTTTTCGCTATGAAGATTATCGTCAGATTGTGCCGATAAAAGATTTGAGCGACGGCGCCATGGTAACGGTGCAGGCAAAGATTGAATTAATTGCTAACAGGCGCAGCTGGAAAAAGCATAAGATGATTACCGAGGCTTTGGTAGCTGATGATACGGGCAGTGTAAGGGTGGTGTGGTTTAATCAGCCATATATCGCCAAGACTTTGAAAATTGGTGATGCGGTTTTTTTATCAGGCAAGGTTAAGTCAGATATGCTCGGATCGCAATTAGTAAATCCAATGTATGAAAAAGTCGGTCAAGGCGATTCCACCCACACGGCGCGTTTAGTGCCAATATATCCTCTTACTGCCGGCATCACGCAAAAGCAGCTGCGTTTTTTGATGGGGCAAGTTATTGGATTGGCGGAGAGTGCGAAAGAGTGGCTGCCGGATGAAATTTTGGAGAAGTATGATTTAGTGGATTTGCCCCATGCGTTGCGGGGCGTTCATTTTCCCCATGATGAGAACGACCTTAAGCAGAGTACCAATCGGCTTAAGTTTGGGGAATTATTTTTACTGCAAATGAAAGCCGCGCGGGCGCGTTTGGCTAAGGTAAGCCAAAAAGCGTCAATACTCACATTTCCCGAAGCACAAATTAAGGAGTTTGTCAAGGGTTTGCCATTTGCCCTTACTCGGGCGCAAAAGGTGGCGGCATGGGAGATTTTGCAGGATTTAGCCAAGCCCACTCCTATGAATCGTTTGCTTTCAGGCGACGTGGGGAGCGGTAAAACTGTAGTAGCGGCGATGGCGATGTATAGTGCCGCTCTTAACGGATATCAAGCGGTTTTAATGGCGCCAACCGAAATACTTGCGCGACAGCATTATGATTCAGTGAGTAAGATGTTGGGGGATAAAGTGAGTATTGGACTTTTGACTAGGAGTCAGATTGAAAAATCCCAAATTCAAAATGACAAATTACAAATAAATTCAAAATTACAAATTACAAAAATAAAAAAAGATTTATTAAATAATATTAAGTTAGGAGAAATAAAAATCGTCATCGGCACGCATACTTTGCTTTCGGAAAAAGTGGAGTTTCAAAATCTTGGTCTTACGATTATCGATGAACAGCATCGTTTCGGGGTGGAACAGAGAAAGACCATCAAAGAGAAGATGGTGGATGCCGATACTACCCGGTCGCATTTTCTTTCTATGACTGCGACGCCGATTCCGCGGTCACTGGCGCTTTTGCTATATGGAGATTTAGAGCTGTCGGTGTTAAATGAAATGCCGCCCGGGCGCAAGAAAATTATTACCAAGTTAGTGGAGCCGGCTAAGCGCGCCAAAGCGTATGATTTTATTGACAAACAAGTGAAAGCCGGTAGGCAAGTGTTTGTGGTGTGTCCATTGATTGAAGAACAAGGAATAAAGAATAAGGAAAAAAGCGAAATGGAAAATAATAATTCCTTACTCCTTACTCCTTACTCCTTTGTGTCAGAAAAAAAATCAGTAATGTCCGAATACGAAAAACTTTCCAAAAAAATATTTCCTGATTTACGGGTGGCGTATTTGCATGGCAAACTAAAGGAGAAGGACGAAGTGATGCGCGCGTTTAAAGATGACAAGTATGATATCTTAATTTCCACATCAGTCGTTGAGGTAGGGGTGGACGTGCCCAACGCCAGTGTGATGATGATTGAAGGGGCGGACAGATTTGGCTTGGCGCAGTTGCATCAATTTCGCGGGCGGGTGGGTAGAGCCGAGCATCAATCGTATTGTTTGTTGTTTACCGATAATAATACTGCGCGCGTGCAGGAACGTCTGCGTTATTTTGAACAGCACCACGATGGATTTAAACTCGCGGAAAAAGATTTGGAAATGCGCGGTCCGGGCGAAGTTTATGGCACCCAGCAGAGCGGAATGATGAATCTGCGTTTAGCCACTTTGGCTGATCGGGATTTAATAAAAAAAGCGCGGGAAAGCGCGCAAGAAATTATTGCGCATTTAGATAAATTTCCGATTTTAAAAAAGAAAGTGGAGAAGTTTGGCAAAGAGGTGCATTTAGAGTAGGGACCACGCTTGCCCGCCTTTGGCGGGAATCTTACGACACGAATCACACGAATTTGTGTATATTAGTGGTCCATTGACAAATGTGGTATTTTTGATATACTATGTTTTAGTTCATTTTATATTGGGAGGAACTGTAGGGGGGTCTACAATTCCGTTTTTAATAGCTGGTTAAAAGAGGAGAACGAGGATGGATTCGAATTGCTTGTCATTATTGGACAAGAGAGCGATTGCTGATCTGGCTTTAAAAGCGATTGAGTTCGCAAATAAGGGTAACTTTTCGTTAGCCCATATTACACAGCCAGAACGTTTTTCGCAGGTAAAGCCATGTATTTTCGTTGCTGTTGCCGGCGAAGAAACCCCCGACATGTTAAGAGGGGCAAGAATTTTATCAAAAATGAGCGATAGAGAGTTCGGTATGCTGACCAAAAAAATTGAGGACGACACAGGGGTTAAGGTCGGGGATTTTCTCACGACTCGGAAAAAAATGGTGATAAAATTCGAAGGCAATGCGAAAGAAAAAAGTGTGACCCGGAAATCGGCATCCACACGCCGGCATTCCAACAGTGAAGCAGTGCTATAAAAGGTAGGATTTATACTCAGGCGCCGTCGCGGTCGTGTTCCCCCACGACCCCGGCGCTTGTTTTTTTATCTATTTTTATATATTGGCTAAATTTGTTAATTGAGTTATAATGCTAGTATGATAACTAAATGATAAATTATGTCTAATTTTAGAGAAGGAGCCGGGGGTGAACCACTTGTTGATCCGATGGCTTTGGAAAGTTTGAGCAACAAGGAAGTTGTTGGGTTAAAATGGCCGGTTGAAGCCATTAGTTCGGTTATTCCCAAGCATTATCAAGACAAAAATAGCTACGGATTTTTATCACCGGAAAATAAACATGGCAACGAATTATTGTTGTGCGTATATCGCAAAGGCAAAACAGCCAAGGGTGCGGAAGCTGATTTTTATTTTGGTGAAGAGACTATAGACGAAGAATTATTAAAGCAATTGAAAGGCAAAGGCCGTCCAGAGTTTTTTGTGCATCTAGGTAAAATGAATAATGAACCGCAAACATTGGTTTTGCACAGCATTGATTTGGCGCAAGCCAGCCGTGGGCAGGGGATTGGAGCGGAATTTAACCAAAGATTACTTATTATAGCAAAACAGCTTGGTTTTAATAAAATTGTGGTCTCGGTGGTGAACGAGTCGGCTAAGAATTTGTATAAAAGTTTGGGATTTACTTCGGCTACCGGGGAGACCTTGAGAAATATGAAAATACAAGGTATTTATACCCGCGATCCCAATAAGAAGGAATATCCGATGGTGCGGATTATTTAATGATTTTTTCTACTACTTCAATCACATTTTTCACCGGCGCGAGTTTGAGGCCGGTGATTTTGTTTTCGTCGGATAAAGAGGGGGTAACAGCGTAAGAGAAACCCAGTTTTTTTATTTCTTCCAAGCGTTTTTTGGTTTGGGGCACTCCGCGTACTTCGCCGGCTAAGCCCACTTCGCCAAAAGCGGCGAGTCCTGATGGCAGAGTTTTATTTTGAATAGCCGAAGCTACCGCGAGTACTACCGCGAGATCAGCTGCTGGTTCGTCGGCCTCCATTCCACCGACAACATTTAAATAAACATCATAACTATCCAAAGGCAATCCGGCGCGTTTGGTTAAAATGCCAATGAGTACTTGCAGGCGGTTGAGATCAAAGCCACTGGCGCGACGTTGCGGATAGCCGAAATTTGTTTTGGTGACTAGCGCTTGAATTTCTATAAGTATTGGCCGCGTGCCTTCCATTAAACAAGTAACTGCCGTGCCCGGCACATTTTCGGCGCGACCGGATAAAAAAGCTTGGCTGGGATTAGCGACTTCTATTAATCCAAGTTCACGCATTTCAAAAATTCCCACTTCATCGGTTGAGCCAAACCGATTTTTAACCGCGCGCAAGATGCGAAATCCATGAAAGCGGTCGCCTTCCAAATATAAAACCGTGTCCACCAAATGTTCCAAAGTTTTTGGTCCGGCTACTTCGCCGCCTTTGGTTACTTGGCCGATTAAAATAATAGTGGTGCCGGTAGTTTTGGCTATGGCCATCAGTTTGGTGGCGCAGGCGCGGATTTGGTTGACATTACCCGGCGCGCCTTCGGCTTCGTCGGAGTAGAGTGTTTGAATAGAATCGATGATGACGAGGGCTGGTCGTCCGTTGTCATTCTGAGCGGAGCGTAGCGGAGTCGAAGAATCCCTTTCCGTTTTTGTTTTAAGAGATCCTTCGCTATGCTCAGGATGACAGTTGTTGATCGTCGCGATCACACTCTCCACATTCGTGGCGCTGACAAAGCGCAATAAAGAGGTATTTATTTTTAGTCGATCAGCCCGCAGTTTGATTTGTTCAGCGGATTCTTCGCCGGAGATGTATAGCGTATTGGCGACCGCCTGCGCTAATTGTAATGCCAAGGTAGATTTGCCGATGCCCGGTTCGCCACCCAAAAGTATTAAGCTCCCCGGCACAAATCCACCACCCAGTACCCGGTCAAGTTCGCCTATGCCGGATTTGGTTCGCAAAGTATTAGACGATTTAATTTCATCCAATCTCGTCGTTTTTAATGGTTCGTAATTTGAATTTTGAATTTTGGAATTTATTTGGAATTTGTCATTTGAAATTTGGGATTTTTCCAAAGTTCCCCATTTACCACATTCCAAACATCTACCCGCCCATTTAGAATATTGCGCGTCGCAGTTGGAGCAAACAAATTGGATATTATTTTTGGTCATATTAATGGCAAGCAGCGGACATTCTTGGTTTTTCAAAATGCCAGGCTTCCGAATCTAGTACGCAGAAACCTTCTTCTTTCATGGCGGTTATTAAAGCCGCTTGGCAGGGATTTTTTCGGCAAGGATCGGTGGTTGGATCTTTGGTGCAGTATTTTTGTAAGATGCACTGACTGCCATTTTTCGTTCCCCACATATCTACGGCCATTCCGGTAGTATGCGGGCAATTGAGTGGGTTTTTGTCGCGTAAAATACAAGTGTTAGGTTTTCCTTCTATTGGATCACAAGTAATGGATCCGGGTAGATTTTTACAGTTTGCCAAAATTAGACGATATTGATCTTGAAGTGCGCGCCAACCAGAAGTAATTGATACATTAATACCAACGGATTTCATTTTTTGAGCGACAGCGGCTACGTCTTCTAATAGGTCTGAATTTATAGCAATGGTGCCATTGGTAGAAATATTATCTATGTTTCTAATGATAACTCTTTTTTCAATATCTCCGGTAGGTACAAAATCCACCGCGTCACTTTCTTCTTCTATTTGAATGGGTGTAATAAATTTTATTTTTAAACTTTTAAATTCTACCAGGTCGGGGTTGATCGTTTTTAATAGAATATATGATCCCCAAATTAAAATTAAACCGATGACAGCTTCACCAATGCGTTTGTAAGCGGTCGTTTTTTCTTCCCCACCACCAGAGGTAATTATTTTTATTCCTTGAAGAATAATTACTATAGCCGCCGCGATTGAACTAATGATAATTCCAACTTTATATAAAGCGGAGAGAAATTCACCGATCCATGGAATATACAAATAGCCAGCTTCATCCAGCGCGTTTTTGGGGTCAATAACAGTATATTTAAGATAGGGAATGTGAATGGAATTCCGTGGGGTGATCAGCTCGTCAATCGGCTCGGTAAGTTGAATTGATTCGTCGGCAGAAGTGTCCTTAATGCAGTAATACTTTCCTTCGTTGTTGGCTACACTACTACAAAGCATTCCCACCTTGGCGCAATTCAGCGTTTTGCATTGCATTTCTCTGCTTCCCTGCTCTATTGCTTGGTCAGTCAGTATGTCCATAGGCAAAGCTAAAACCGATTTGGTTGGTAGTAATATTGCCAAAAACGAAATGATTATTATGATTTTTTTCATAATATTTAACTTATTGAGTGCTCACGGTAGTAAATTTGTTTAGCAATTCTTCAATGTTTATGTCATCCATCAAATTTATTTTTTTGTTATTTACAAAGATAGCCGGTAATTCCACTACGCCCAAACTTTTAGCCAAAGCCATAGATTCAGCAATTTTATTTTGGGTAGTAGTCGCGGTGCGGCAGATTTGCCATTTATTTATATCCAAATTTAAACTTTGTGCCACCTTATTTAAACCGCTTTCTTTTAAGTTATTTTTGTCCGTCATTACTAAATTAACAAACGGGAAGAATTGTCCCTGTTCGTAGGCGCAATAGGCGGCTAAATGGGCGGGTAAATTACCGGTGCTAAGTAGAGTCATTTGCGGGGTGTCTTTCCAAATTAAGCGGGCTTTTTCTGGATTTTCTCTGATGAATTTGGTAATGGCGTAAGTTATTTCACCACAACGTTTACAGCCTAGGTCAGCGAATAGCACGATCCAAAGTTTGGCGCCCGGGTTACCAAAAGTGGGATCGGCGGGGAAGATGGGAATGTAGGTAGCGGTGGAATTAACAATAGGTGTTTCGACGTAATTCGTAACAATGGAGCGCGCTTCTTTTATTTTGATGATTAATAGCAAAATAACACCAGCGATAAGCAATATTAAAATGAGATAGAATTTTTTATGATGGGACATATTAAAAAGTAGTAAGCAAATAGTCAAGTTAAGATTATAAGTTAGCTTGAAAGATGCCGGTTTTGTTTTTGTCGGTAAAAATAACTTTATTATTTAAATTATCATATTCAATCGTGTTGATATTATAATCATCGCCCAAGGGAATTTCCGTTTGCAGTCCGGTATTAGTGTCAATTTTTATTAAGTCATAATTACTATCGGCGGCAATTTCCGGCATCAGCCCTGCTCCTTTTATCAGATCACGGGGAACAGCGCAGTAAAGCACTTGCTCATTGGCAAAAGTACATTTTTCCGCCCAAGTGTAAGTTTTTAACATTTTACGACCAGTATTAATATCATCGCCATAAGCGTTGGTAATCCATAATTCCGGTTTTAAATCACTACGGTCGCTCCAAACACTATAAAGCAGACGTTTGCCTGAAGGCGACCATTGTTCCTCAAATCCCCAACCTTCGGTGGTTAGCCCGCGGAAGTTTTCGTGATTAAGGCCAACCAACAAAATTTCGCGTCTTTGGTCTCCGATTGGTTCGGCGGTTTGTGAGAAGGCCAAGGTTTGGCGGCTGGGCGACCAGTCAACAGTTACTTTGTCGGCGTTAGCTCCCATCGGTTCGATGATTTTGGTGTGAGTGCCGTCGGAGTCTACGGTTATTAACCAACGATTTTCTTCCGCCACGCCGATACTTTTGGCGCCGATTTGATCATCGGTTGGTGAAAAAGAAAATTCTTCCCAATGTTGTGGCAGGGTTATTTGTTTTTGTTTATCAAAGTCATAAACTATTTTGTTGGCATCGGGATATTCAATCACGGCTTTATTGGAAGTGTTGCCCCAGGTAACATCGGAGACATTATAAAATACCTGATCAGATAGTGCGGTAATTGTGCCGTCAGCGGAGCGTTTATAAAATTTGCCATTGGCGGCATTGTAGTAACGAAGCGAACTGTCTTTACTAACGGAATTGTAGACGGCATAATCGGAAACAATTTTGGTTACCGGTTCTTTTTTAAAGTAACTGTCACTTACTCCCGGAATGTTGCCGGCTTGGGGCAGGCTACCGGTGCCGGTTTGTCCTGTAGTAGTGGTCGTCGGTCTTTCTCCAGCCGCCGGAAATTGTCCGGTAGTGGAAGCGCCCGGAATAATTTGCCCCGGGGTAACAAAGCCACCGGTAGTTTTTTTAAACATATAATAAAGCGCTAAAGCAATGGCGCTGGCCAGTATTAGCAGTCCGATGGCGAGTAGTATTTTTTTTAGGCGAGTAGACATAAAATTTTTTTAGTTTTTAAATACGTGAAATTATGCGGTCGCGTAGTGCTTCTCTTTCTATTTTTGGTTCTAATTTTTTGATAGCATTGTCTATGCCGCTGATAATTTTTTTAAAGGCAATTTTTAATTTACCAAATGCCAAACCGTATATAAAATAAAATAATAGTAGAGGTGAGAAAAAAATGATAAAAATATTTGTCCAAGAAAAATGTATCAACCATAATTTTAATCCTTCCGCCATTCCCGCCCAAAATATTAATCTATTTATTTTATTTTTTAATTCTTGCAATTTGGTAATCGCCTTTTGTATAGCCGGGGCGCGATTCTGCCCTTTTATTTGTTTAAGCTCTGTAAATACATCAGTGATTTCGTCGGCTAGTTTAGGTAACAGAGTTTTGATTACCATTGTTACTGCCGGAGAATTAATCATGTCGTCAGAATCTTTGGATAGTTCTTGCAATTCCGCTTCCGCCTGTTTAGATTCTTCTAAGCGTTGTTGTTGGCGTTGCTGGTCTAATTCCGCGGCAATTGTTTGTGGGTCATCTTGATTAGGGTTGCTGTCGGCTGGCGGTGAAACATCTTCGTCTTTGGCGGTTTTTTCGGTTTTTTCCGGAGGCGCAGAGGTATTGGCTTCTGCTGGCGGTTGATCAAGAGTTTCGTCTGATACTAAAGGGGTAAGTTCCTCAGCGCCGGGCGACCCCGGGTTTATTGTTTGGGGTCGAGGAAAAGTTTGAGAGGCGGTAAAATTTGGTTTTTTCATATCTATGCCAGCTTGTGGTTGTTCTTCCGGTTTGAGGGTAGGTGGCTCGTTTGAAATGTTGGTTTTTTTGTCTTCTTCCTCGCCTTCTTCTCCCTCCGGTGTTTTGATGTTGATTTCAATGCTATTATCATCCAGTTTATTCACTCCTTTTCCTTCTACCGAGTTAATAGTCAAATTATTATCGGAATCATTATTGGTTGAGTTGGTCTCAATTTTAATCTTATCCGGATTTTTGCTGGATATCTGGGGCGGGGTCACTGGTTTTTCTTTTTGGTCGTTATCTTTTATTTCTTGATCATCGGTCATAATCACGTATCACACGGCACATATTAGATGTTGTGTATTTAGCTAATTGTTAGTTTATTATTTTTTACTGTTAATTCGTATTGTTTCTTTATTTTGTTATTTAGAATGATTTCGGATATTAAGGTCTCTATATTATTTTGAATATAACGGTGTAAATTACGTGCCGGAGCGTCTTGGCTGGTAAGTTTGTCAACAATAAATTGGATGGCGGTGTCAGTTGGTTGGATGGCGGTGTGGTAATTTTGTAAACGTCTATTAAGTGTATTTATTTCTAAGCTAGCGATTTGGTTTAGGTCAGCAGTGGTGAGGTTGTTAAAATAACAGATGGCGTCCAGACGGTTGATAAACTCGGGAGAGAAATATTCCTTAAGTTTGTCGTCTATAAAAGAGTGATTTAAATAAGGGGAATTACCAAAACCGATAGCGCCTTTTTTGGCATCTATCGCCCCGACATTAGTAGTTAATATTATTATAGCATGTCTAAGGGAAATTTGCTTGCCCGAGGCATCGGTAATTTGTCCGTTTTCTAAAATTTGCAGCAGTAGCTTGTTTACGTCTCGGTGCGCTTTGTCTACTTCATCAAATAGAATTACGCGATAAGGATTAAGTTTAATTTTATCGGTAAAATTATTAGCTTCTTTAAAACCAATATAACCGGCAGGAGAGCCTAATAATTTGGCAGTGCTGTGTTGTTCATTGAACTCGCTCATGTCCAGTTTGATGAAGGCGTCCGAATCGGGATAAAGTGTCTGTGCCAAGACTTTGGCTAATTCTGTTTTACCCACTCCGCTTGAGCCAACAAATAAGAAGGAAGCCAAGGGTCTTTCGAAACTGCTTAATCCGAGTTGTCCTCTTTGGATGGCTTTGGCGACAATAGCGACTGATTCGTCTTGGCCGATAATATATTTTTTGAGGTTTGTTTCCAATTGAATCCAGCGATTTTTATCATCAAGCATGATTTGCGCCGCCATGGTGCCGGTAATTTTGGCTATCTGTTCGGCTACTTGTCGCGCGGTGATGGTACCGGCGGATTTTATTTTTTTCTTTTTTCCAGATTCGATCTGTTTTTGAATTAAAGCGTGTAATTTTTTTTCTTCGGTTTTTAGTTTAAGCGCTTCGTCAAATTGGTTTTGTCCGGCGGCGGATTCTTTGGCCAAAATAGTTTGTTCCAGTTTTTGTTCTAGACGCTGAATCTTATTTTGCCAAGGGGAATTTTTGGACTTCACGCGTTTGGCGGCCGCCGTTTCGTCTAGTAAGTCAATGGCTTTATCGGGTAAAAATTTACCGGTAATATAGCGTTCCGATAATTTAACCGCCGCTTCCACCGCTTCGTCGGTAATTTTAACATTATGAAATAATTCATAATTTTTTTTCAATCCTTTTAATATTATGATAGCATCTGTAGTGGTCGGTTCTTTTATAATGATAGGTTGAAAACGGCGTTCCAAAGCAGAATCATTTTCAATATATTTTTTAAATTCCGGAGGAGTAGTAGAACCAATACAGCGTAGCTGCCCGCGCGCTAAGGCCGGTTTTAGAATATTGGCTGCGTCCATCGCCCCTTGGTTGGAACCGGCACCCACAATATTATGAATTTCATCAATAAATAAGATAATATTAGGATCACTCGCGACATCATCTATCACTTCTTTAAGTCGCGCCTCAAATTCACCGCGATAAATGGTGCCGGCGATTAAAAGCCCCATGTCCAAAGCATAGATTTTTTTGTTTAAAAGCAGATCTGGCACATCGCCGGTTGTAATTTTTTTGGCCAGACCTTCCACGATTGCCGTTTTACCTACGCCCGGATCGCCCAGTAGTATTGGATTATTTTTGGTGCGGCGGCAAAGGATTTGGATCAGCCGTTCAATTTCCGTATCGCGTCCGATTACTGGATCAATATTTTTTTGAGTGGCTTGGTCGGTAAGATTAATGGCAAAAAATTCTAAAGCATTATCTGTGTTCGTCATGTTTCCGGAGGGGGATTTACTTTTGGTAGTTGATTTTTTAGAATGCGCAATGGGTGACGCTATTGGGTGATTATCCAGATGTTCATTAATTTTTTCGATAGTTTCGGCTACTTCGGTCATGCGCGGAAATTGAGTGGCATTATTTAGAACGATGTTGATTTGTTTTTCCAATTCCGTTGTTTTTATTCCGTTTAGTTTGAAAATTTCATTTATTTTAGGGTCGTTAATAGCGGTGATGGCCGCCAGTAAATGTTCGGTTCCCAAATAATTGTGGTGATTTTGTTGGGCTAGATAAAGGGCTTTTTCCAAAGTGATTTTTGTAGTGGGAGCAAGCGGAGTGATAGTTTTTTCGGCGGTGGCTTGGGGAGTTTGTCTGGCGGTATTTTTGGTGCTGGGTAAATTAATAATAAATTGTTCAATAATTTTTGGGTCAATTTTAAAACGGTTAATAATTTCTGCTCCCACCGCGCCTTTTTGGTTTTGTAAAACAAAAAGAATATGGATTAATTCCACTTGCGGATTTTGGAGTTCGGTTGCCAGGGCGATTGCCCGAGATAGCACTTCTTTAAGGTGGGTAGAAAAACGTTCCAACAAGTCCATAGAAATATATTAAAACATGAAAACACCAGAACATAAAAACAATTAATATTTTATTGGTTTTTATGTCTAGTGTTATTGTATTTTCATGTTCAGTATTGTATACTAAATTAACCTTTTATTCAAGCGAAAAAGTATGGTTAATACAAGTGTTTTTAAGGCGCTACCAGAGCTAAAAAATTTAGGGCTAGTAGACAGCGCTTTTTTGAATATAAAAAAGTGGCTAGAAGATGACAATTATAAGGAGTATTGGGCGGAGATCAAGGCGTTGATTGCAGACAAGAATGTTAATGAGCTGAATAACGCTTTTTATAAAGTGATTCCTTTTGGCACAGGCGGGCGCAGAGGCAAAATGGGCGCTGGTACCAATCGGATTAATAGTCGGGCTATTGCCGAATCGGCGCAGGGCTTTGCGCAGTATTTGTTTACTGTTTTTGGAGAAAAAGCGGCGCGCGAGCGGGGCGTGGTAATAACTTATGATGTGCGCCATCATTCGTTGGATTTTGCGCGGGTGGCGGCAGAAGTGTTTGTTGCCAATGGTTTAAAAGTGTATTTTTTTGATGGTATTCGTTCCACTCCGCAATTGTCTTTTACTATTCGGTATAAAAAAGCAATCGGCGGTGTGATGATTAGCGCTTCGCACAATCCGCCGAGCGACAATGGCATCAAAATTTATTGGGAATATGGCGGGCAGGTGGTGCCGCCGCATGATTTAAATATTATTAAAGAAGTAAACAGTATTAGGGATGTTAAGCAAATAGATTTTGATGAAGCTTTAAACAGGGGCAAAATTATTATGCTCGGCAATGAGGCCGACCAAGCTTACGCAGCGACTGTGAGTAGTTTATCGCTTGGAGATTATCGTGATGCCAAGATTATTTTTACCCCGCTTAATGGCTGTGCCGGTACTTCTTTTTTGCCGGTACTGCGCCGGGTGGGGTTTAAAAATATTATTGAGGTACAAGAACAAATGGCCGGTGATCCAGATTTTAGTGCTGTGGCCAAACAAATTCCCAATCCCGAAGTGCCGATTTCTTTGGATTTGGCAATTAATTATGCCCGGCAAAATAGCGCGGATTTGGTGGTGGCGGCCGACCCCGATGCCGACCGGATCGGCGTGGTGAGTCGCAAGAGTTTTAATAATGATGAATATGTTTTTTTAAATGGCAATCAAATTGGGGTGCTGCTTCTAAATTATATTATTCAAGAATTAAATAATAAAAACGCTTTACCAAAAAATGCGGTAGTAATCAAAACGGCCGTCACTACCGAACTGCTGGCGCAAATCGCGCGTGCCCACGGTATTGAAGTAATAGGGGATTTGCCGGTGGGTTTTAAATATATCGCTGATGCTATGGAAACGCGTTTGGCGGGTAGAACATTTTTGTTTGGCACCGAAGAAAGCCACGGGTATTTATACGGCGATTATGCCCGCGATAAAGATGGCGCGGTGGCGGCGTTGCTTATCTGTGAATACGCTTCTTTGCTCAAACGATCCGGCCGAACCCTGTTTGAACAGCTGGAAGAAATCAAAAAAGAATACGGTTATTATCGCGAACTGTTGCAATCGGTGTTTTATCCCGGCATGGATGGTATGGATAAAATGAGCGCGATTATGAATGCCCTGCGCGCTAACTTACCGCAAGAAATTGCCGGATTAAAAGTGGTAGAAATTTTGGATCAATTAAATAAAACCGTGATCGATCCGGCGACTGGTAAGCGGGCCGGAGAATATGTTGGATTTTCGGACAACGCTTTGGTATTTTATTTAAATAAAGAAAAATCCATTCGGGTGGTGGCGCGGCCATCGGGTACCGAGCCAAAAATAAAATTTTATGCGGCAGTGGGTAAGACAGTGGGTAAAGAAAAAAGCGAAGCGGAATATTTGGCGATAAAAAAGGAATGTGATCAGTTAGCCTATCAAATTGTGGATGAAATGGTAAAAATTTCCGATAAAATTTCTCCGGGCGGAGAAAAGTTTGAGGTGTTGGGATAAATATTTTGGAAAATCAAAAAACAGACGGTATTTGTCTGTTTTTTTGTAGAATATTATTTTTAATTTCCCATAGTACGCAAGCGTTTGATTCGCTCTTCTATCGGTGGATGAGTGGAGAAAAGTGAAGACATTTTTTTGCCGGAAAAGGGGTTGGCGATAAATAGGTGAGCAGTAGCGGAAGAGGCGCGTTGCATCGGCGTATGATCGGCGGCAATTTTTTCCAGCGCTTTGGCCAGTCCTTCGGGGTAGCGGGTAAGAAGCGCTCCGGAAGCGTCGGCTAGATACTCTCGGCGGCGCGAAATTGCCAGTTTTATTAGTTCGGCGATGAGCGGTGAGAGAATGGCGAGAATGATTCCGACAATCATAAATATGGCGCCGGCGTTTCCGCTTCCGCGATTGTCATCACGCGAGCCGCGAAATAGACGAGTGCGAATGAAAATATCCGACATCATGGCAATGGCGCCAACCAGTACTGCTACGAGCATCATAAAGCGAATGTCGTAATTTTTGATGTGCGAAAGTTCGTGCGCGATTACGCCCTCCAGTTCTTCATTGGTAAGTTTAGAAATAGCGCCGGTAGTAATGGCGATGCTGGCAAGTTCCGGTTTTCGTCCGGTGGCAAAAGCATTGATTGCCTGATCTTCAATTATATAAATCTTTGGCATGGATTGGCCGTTGGCAATGCAAAGGTTTTCTACAAAATGGTAAACATATTTATTATCATCGTGGGCAATCGGTTTAGCTCCCGACATCGCGAGCGCAATTTTATCACCGGAAAAATATGAAACGGATGTCATGATAAGTGAAATAATAATTGCGATCCACACGCCACTATACATTTTATCTCCCTGCGCCATACTAAAAATATAGCCGATACCAATAAGCACGGCGATGAAAATCATCACGAGAAGTACAGAATTGCGTTTGTTAGAAGATATTTCTTGGTAAATCATAGGATTTTGTATAGGGTATTTTACCCTCAGTTGTATAACTAGTCAATTGTGTAAAAATAAACCATCCCTTTATTGTAGGGGTGGTTTATTTTTTTATAGTTTTTGTATAATTTAAAACTTTACCTGCACATTTTGTTTCTCCGCCTTGCCTGCTTGGAAAAATTCGTATTTTACGAATTTAAGTATACCGGCAATCAGGTTGGTTGGGAACACCTGAATCTTGGTATTGAAGTCGCGCACATTGCCGTTGTAAAACCGGCGAGCGGCTTGAATTTTATTTTCGGTATCAGATAACTCCGCCTGTAATTGCAAGAAATTTTGGCTGGCTTTGAGATCGGGATAATTTTCCGAAACTGCGAACAGTGATTTAAGAGTAGAGGATAGGGTATTTTCGGCGGCTTCGCGTTCGGCGAGGGTAGCGCCTTTGTTGTCATGCACTTGCATGGCGCTCGCGCGAGCGGCGGTTACTTTTTCGAGAGTGCCGGCTTCGTGGGTCATGTAGCCCTTCACAGTCGCAACCAAGTTCGGGATTAAATCGTAACGGCGTTTCAGTTGGACGTCGATGTCACTAAAAGCTTCATCTACTTGGTTTTTACTGCGTATTAAACCATTGTAAACGGCAATAATCCAAACTGCGGCTATTGCCACAACCGCTAAAATAATGTAAAGTATAGTCATACTTTAGTTAATTAGTTAACGCGCCAAGGACGGCGTTGTTAAAGTATATTATAGATTATTTAGTTATTTAAAGCAAATTTATAACATGTGGATGGTATATTGATTTAACAAATGCAACTAAAGCAATGAATCAAACATTCCATGCCTTCTAACAATTCAATTGTTATTAATTTATATAAAATATGCCATTTGACGAATTAATAAATTTTGGTACAGATGTTGGTAGAAGAGGTAGCCGCGCTGAAGTTGTGGCGAAAAGAATGCATGATAATTTGCAATTAGAAAGAAAGAAAGCCAAGGACATTATGGATAATATTAAAGAAGGCGCAGTGTACAGGGGGGAAGTTGATAAGAGTGGTGAAAGAGAGATAAAAGTTGTCAAAATAATAGAAGATCCGTTGGAAGTAGTCATTGAAGTGCTGGGTAAACCAAAATCAAATATAAAGAAAGTAAGCCCTTATCACGAAATGTTTAAAAGTCCTCCAATAGAAGAAGCTAAGTAATTTTGTTTTCATTTTCAATTTGATTTATGTTAACTGTAATTATTTTTATTTTGGTTTTGGGTGTATTGGTTTTGGCGCATGAGTTTGGACATTTTATTGCCGCGCGTAAAAGTGGAATGAAGGTGGAAGAATTTGGGTTTGGTTTTCCGCCCCGCGCCTTGGGAGTGCGATTTTTGGATAACGGTAAACGAGAATGGATATGGGGAAACAAAGAATCCGAGGGGGAAAGAACTGTTTATTCCATTAATTGGTTGCCGATTGGCGGTTTTGTAAAAATTAAGGGTGAGAATGGCGAAGCCGTGGTTGATCAAGATAGTTTCATGAGTAAATCGGCTTGGAAAAAAACGATTGTGCTCGCGGCGGGAGTAGTGATGAATATTGTGCTCGCGGCGGTATTACTTTCAGTGGGATATATGATAGGTTTGCCGCAAACCACTGATGATATTTCGGATGGCACGGTGGTAAAAGACGCGCGGGTGGCGATACTCCAAGTAATAGAAGGTAAACCAGCGGCTCAAGCTGGCCTTAAAATGGGGGATGAAATAATAGGAATTGACGCTATCAAAAATCCGCGTATCATTCAGATGCAGGAATATGTCGATCAAAATCGCGATAAAGAAATTATTTTTACGATTGCGCGCGGACAAAAGACTTTTGAGAAAAATATTATTCCCACTCTTAATTCTGATACCGGCAAAGGTGGAATTGGGGTGGCGATTGCGGAGGTGGGACTGGTAAAATATCCTTGGCATAAAGCAATTTATTATGGCGTCATTGCCACTGGGTCTTATTTATTAGCTATTGTTTTGGCTTTTTGGCAATTGATTGCCGGTTTATTTGTTGGCAAAGGTGCTGGTAGCGCCGTTACTGGTCCGGTGGGAATTGCGGTTATGACTGGGCAGGTAGCCCGTATGGGATGGGCGTATCTTATTCAGTTTACCGCGATGTTATCTTTGAATTTGGCGGTAATAAATATTTTGCCTTTACCGGCGCTTGATGGTGGTCGGATATTATTCACTTGGCTCGGCAAAATTTTTAAAAAACCGGTATTTATGAAATTTGAACAGGCAGCGCATACGATTGGTTTTATGGCGCTTTTGGTCCTGATATTTGTAGTGACGGCCAAAGATTTATGGGGGTTTAAGTCCGTTTTCACAAATTTGTGGAGTAAGATTTTCTAATAATGTTATATGCAAAATCAATTGCACCAATTAAAAGAAGAGGCGCTACTCGCTATTAAAGCTGCCAAAGATAAGGTTGATTTGGAAGAATTGGAAAATAAATTTTTGGGAAGAAAAAATGGAGAACTTACCAATTTGATGAAAGGGCTCAAAGATTTGGAAGTAGAAGCGCGTAAAATAGCGGGACAATTGGCCAACGATGTTAAAAATATGATCGAAGCGGCACTAAATGAAAAAAAGGGTGAGTTATCTAGCGGTGAGTGGGCGATGGAATTGGAAAAGGAGCGTGTGGATGTGACGGCGCCGGCATTACCAGCAGTAGAGCGTGGGCATTTACATCCCATAACCCAAGTACTCGAAGAGATGAACGGAGTAGCACGAGCGATGGGCTTTATAGTGGAAGACGGTCCTGATCTGGATAGTGATTATTATTGTTTTGAAGCTTTAAATATTCCTACTACGCATCCGGCTCGCGATTCTCAAGACACTTTTTATATTAAAAATCACCCACAATGGTGCATGCGTCCGCATGTATCCAATATGCAGGTAAGATTAATGCAAAAATATGGGGCACCCCTTCGAATTGCTTATCCCGGGAGAGTCTTCCGTAATGAAGCCACTGATGCTAGCCATGAACATACTTTCTATCAGTATGAATCTTTGGTGGTTGATAAAGATATGAATATTGGGCATCTAATTGGTATAATAAAAGAATTATTGCGTGGTTTGTATCAGACCGATGTTGAAGTGCGTTTACGTCCCGGATTTTTTCCTTTTGTAGAGCCGGGCTTTGAAATGGATATGAAGTGTCTGATTTGTGGTGGCAAAGGTTGTGGTGCCTGTAAACATAGCGGCTGGGTGGAAACTTTAGGTTGTGGGCTTATTCATCCACGTGTGGTTGAAATTGCGGGTTTTGATCCCAAAGTTTGGCATGGCTTGGCTTTTGGTATGGGCTTGACGCGATTGGCTATGCAAAAATACGGCATTCATGATATTCGCTTGTTAATGGGTGGAGATTTACGATTTTTGAAACAATTTTAGTATGTATATTTCCTATAATTGGCTAAAACAATACATTAATTTACCTGATTCCATTAAGGCCGACGAGGTGGCGCGTAATTTGACGATGAGCACGGTAGAAGTAGAAAGTGTGCACCATAAAGGCAAGCATTTAGAAAATATTGTGGTAGGCAAAGTTTTGTTAGTCGAAAAACATCCTAATGCCGACAAACTTAAAGTTTGCGAGGTTGATGTGGGTACAGACAAATTAAAGATTGTCTGCGGCGGATCCAATGTTCGTGAAGGTATGCTTTGCGCGGTGGCCAAGTTGGGTGCCAAAGTGAAGTGGCATGGCGAGGGTGAGTCGATCGAAATGAAGGAAGCGGAAATTCGCGGGGTAAAATCCTACGGCATGATTTGTGCGTCCACCGAAATTGGTTTGGGAGAAATGTTTCCGTTGAAAGAGGAAAAAGAGATTCTAGATTTAAGCGCTATGAAATTGGCAGTAGGCAAACCATTAGCTGAGGCGTTAAGTCTAAATGAAGTGGTGCTAGAGATTGACAATAAATCTATGACCAACCGGCCCGATTTGTGGGGGCATTATGGCATGGCGCGCGAGGTAGCGGCGGTATTTAAAAAAGATTTAAAAAATTACGAGGTAAAAGATGTGTCAGCTGGCAGTACAGTAAAAATAAAAGTGAAAGTTGAAGACGAAAAATTGTGCCCGCGCTATATGGCAGTGGTAATTGAGGGGATAAAAATAGAACCGTCGCCAGCATGGCTCGCACAAAAAATTCATGCCATTGGTTTGCGTCCGATAAATAATATTGTCGATATTACCAACTATATAATGTATGATTTGGGCGAGCCGATGCATGCGTTTGACGCTGCGCGTCTCAAAGGAATAAGGAGTAAGGATAAAGGAGTAAATATTTTAGTGAAACGGGCGAAAGACGGAGAAAAGTTTAGAACTCTTGATGGCGCGGAGCACCAGTTAGACTCAAGCATGCTCGTGATTGCAAATGATGAAAAGTCGGTGGCCTTGGCTGGTATTATGGGTGGAGAAGAGAGTGAAATTTCTAATGATACCACCACGATTATTTTTGAAGCTGCCAATTTTGATGCTGCCACTATTCGTAAAGCCTCGGTTAAGCTCGGTTTGCGTACCGATTCCTCGGCGCGTTTTGAGAAAGCACTTGATCCGAATTTATGTGAACAGGCGTTGGCCAAAGCGGTGGAGTTAACTTTGCAATTATGTACGGGCGCCAAGGTGGCAAGCAAGGTGGTAGACGATAAAAAATTTCATTTATATCAGGGGCCGATTGAACTACCTTGGGAATTTTTGTATAAGAAAATTGGCGTTCAGATAGATAAAAAAGAGGTGTTGGCGATTTTAGAAAGATTAGGTTTTGAATTAAAAGAAAAGAAAGATTGTTTGGTGGTAACAATACCGACTTGGCGTGCCACCAAAGATATTTCCATTCCCGAAGATTTGGTAGAAGAAGTGGCGCGCATTTATGGCTACAATAATATTCCGGTCCAACTGCCGGTTTTCCCGATTACTCCACCCATTGCCAATAGCCAGCGTATTTTAGAATGGAAATTGCGCGATATCTTTTCACAGGGTTTGGGTTATAGCGAGGTTTATAATTATTCTTTTGTCTCTGGAAAACAAATCAAAAATCTAGGTGATGACGCTGGTTTGTATTTAGAGTTGGATAATCCCATCTCTGATGAAAGGCCCTATTTACGTCGCCATATCGTCGGCGGGCTTATCGAAAATGTGGTTCAAAATATTGAGCGTTTTCCGACGGTGAAATTGTTTGAAATCGGCAAGAAGTTTACCGTCGAAGCCGCCGGTCCGCGCGCGCGTTTTAATGGCGATGAGCTTTTGCCTCAACAGGGTAATTGGCTGATTGCCATTTATGCCGACAAAAAAGACGCCAACCCATATTGGCAGATGCGCCAAGCCGCGCAATTAGTAGCCGATAATTTAAATTTGGAATTAAAATATCAGCCCAAGAAAAAATTGATGCCATGGCAACATCCTACGCGTTCGGCCGAATTGGTTTATAAGGATAAGGTGATTGGTTTAGCGTCTGAAATAACACCTCAGATTGCTAAAAATTTTGGCTTAAGCGTGCGGGCGGGGATTTTGGGAATAAATATTGATCAGCTGGTAGAGACGGGGGCTTTGAATGTTAGCCCTAATTATCAAATAATTTCTGCTTTCCCCGAAGTAATGCGCGATTTGGCTTTTGTGGTAAAAAAATCCGTGACGCACGATGAGATTGTTTGGGCTCTGCACAACATTGATCATCTTCTGAAAAAAGTAGAATTATTTGATGTGTACGAGGGTGCCACTATCGGCGATGAATACAAAAGTATGGCGTATCGTTTTACTTTTTCTCATACCGAACGGACTTTGAAAAGTGAAGAAGTGGATAAGGCGATGGAAAAAGTGCGCCAGGTGATTGAAAAACTGGGGGGAGAAGTAAGGGTGTAAATTACAAATATTAAATTACAAATTCCAAATAAATCACAATTATCAAACAAATTGTTTTTTGAATTTTATATTTGTTATTTGGAGTTTATTTGATATTTTTTATTTGGTGCTTTTAGTGATTTGTGTTATAATATAATCATCTTATAATTAATCTCATCATCCGCACCATGCTTGCGGGGGATGGCAGGGAGGCAATATGTTTGAAAGTTCAAAGGATATACTTTATATAGTATTATCGTTTTGTATTTTGTGGGTAACGGTATTTTTATGTTGGATGTTTTATTACGCCGGTAAGATTCTCAAAGATGCCAGTCGAATTGTAGAAGAATTTCGCATGCGCCTACAGCTTTTGACCGATGCCATTAATTATATTCGCGGTAAAGTGGAAAATATTTCCGCCTTAATGACTTTGGCAACCCAAGGCGCCACCGGTTTGGTAAAAAAAGTGGTTGCCAAAAAAGCCAATGAGTGGATGAGTGATGCCGAAGATAAATTTGATAATAGCGCTAAGGACGCGGTGGATCGAGCGGTGGCGGCGACTGCCAAAAGTATAAAAAAAGCGGCAAAGAAGATTAAAAATTAAAGTATGTTTTATGGAAAATGTCGACAGAGAAGGAGAAATGAAACAATTTACCGATGCGCTTTTTTCGTATGAAAAATATTACAGTGAATTGTTAAAAAAATATCCTCAAAAAGGCAACAATCCTTTAGATTTAGAAAAATTACCAACGAATGAGGCGGTTATTTTGGACCAGTATAATAAACGAGTAATTGAACTAAAAAGACAATTAGGTATCTCATTTAGCGATATGGATAAAATGAGGCACGAAGTGCAGGCTAAAATATTATCCGAATATTAGTATAATTATAAAGTGTAACCCGCCACAGTGGCGGGTTTTTAGTATCTAAATAAGGGGTTGAAAAGAACGAGGGGATGAGGTAAGATAACCGAGCTGTTAGCTTGTAGCTTTGAGTTTTTAGGGGTATTATTTTGAATAATCTACAAGCTAAAAGCTATCAGCTATAAGCTAACAATATGTCCGATTTTGTCCACCTACACGTCCACTCTCACTATTCATTGCTCGACGGTTTGTCTAAAATTGACGAGCTGGTAAAGACTGCGGGGAAGCGCGGTTTTTCGGCGTTGGCTTTGACTGACCACGGTAACATGTATGGCGCGATTGAATTTTATCAGTGTTGTTTAAAAGAAGGTATTAAACCAATTATTGGCATGGAAGCTTATTTAGCTCCCGCATCAAGATTTGATAAAGATCCTAAGAGCGATAAATATTATCATTTGGTATTGCTCGCGCTTAACGAAACCGGTTATCGTAATTTAATGAAGTTGGCGTCGCTTGCGCACTTGGAAGGTTTTTATTATAAACCCCGATTAGATAAAGAACTTTTACGCCAGTATCACGAGGGTTTGGTCGCTTCTACCGCTTGTATGCGTGGTGAGATTCCGTGGATTTTGCGCAAAGAAAATAATTATGAGAAAGCCAAAAAAGTAGCGCTTGAATATCAAGAAATTTTTGGCAAGGATAATTTTTATTTGGAATTAATGGATTTGCCGGCACATGAAGGTCAAACCGAACTTAATTCTCAATTAGTTGAGTTATCCCAAGACACCGGTATTCCACTGATTGTTACGCGCGACGCGCATTATCTTAATTCCGAGGATGGTGAGGCGCAGGATATTCTTACTTGTATTCGCGATGGTCGCACCATTGACGAGCCCAATCGCCAAAGCATGCAAGGAGTGGATTTTTCTTTGTGTGCCAGCAAAGAAATTGCTACGCGTTTTAAACATATTCCCGAGGCCATGCTCAATACCGTCAAGATTGCGGAGCGGGTAGATTTAAAATTAGAATTAAACCAATGGCATTTTCCTTCAATTGAAATTCCGGATGGCCAAACCGCCGAACAATATTTGCGTGATTTAGTTTATGAAAAGCTGCCCAAATTGATTGAAATAACCGATGAGGTAAAACAGCGCATTGAATATGAATTGGATGTAATTTTAAAAAAGGGCTATGCGCCATATTTTATTACTGTGGCCGATTACGTGCAGTATGCGCGTGACCATGACATCATTGAAACCACTCGTGGAAGCGGTGCTGGCTCAATTGTGTCTTATGCCCTGGGTATTACCACTGTTAACCCGTTATATTTTAAATTACCGTTTGAGCGTTTTTTAAATCCGTTTCGTCCCAGCGCCCCTGATATTGATGCGGATTTTGCCGACGATCGGCGCGATGAAATGATTGCTTATGTTACCCAAAAATATGGCGCCGATAAAGTGGCGCAGATTATCACTTTTGGTACCATGATGGCCAGAGGCGCAGTACGCGATGTGGGTCGGGCGTTGGGATATAGTTATAGTTTATGCGATCAAGTCGCTAAGCTTATTCCTTTTGGCGCGCAGGGTTTCCACATGACTATCAAAAAAGCGATTGAATTGGAACCGGATTTGAAAAAACGTTATCAAGAAGATGAACAAATTAAACGTTTGTTGGATTTAGCGCAAAAAATTGAAGGCTGCGCGCGCCACACTTCCATTCACGCGGCCGGAGTGGTGATTTCTCCCACCCCGCTTACTGATTTTACGCCGGTGCAATACGAAACCGGCGGAGATAAAATTACCACGCAATACGAAATGCATGCGGTAGAGGCGGCCGGTATTTTGAAAATGGATTTTTTAGGCATTCGGAATTTGTCGATTTTGGGACACGCGGTGGAGATTGTGCAAAAAACCACCGGCACCAAAGTGGATATCATGCATTTGCCGTGGGATGATACCAAGACTTACGAAATGCTCGCCCGCGGTGAAACTATGGGCGTGTTTCAGCTTTCCGGCTCCGGTATGACCCGGTATTTAAAAGAATTAAAACCCAGTTCAATTTTTGACATTATGGCCATTGTGGCCTTGTTTCGTCCGGGTCCGATGGAAAGCATTCCCGAATATATTCAGCGCCGGCATCATCCCGAAATGATTGAATATTTGGATCCGCGGATGAAAGATTATTTGGACCAGTCACTCGGGTTGATTGTTTATCAGGACGATGTGCTCTTAACCGCCATTAATTTGGCCGGGTATAATTGGGAAGAGGCGGATAAATTTCGCAAAGCCATGGGTAAAAAAATTCCCGAAGAAATGGCGAAACAAAAAGAAAAGTTTTTTAAAGGTTGCCGTGAATTTGGCAAATTACCGGATTTAAAAATTCATCGTTTATGGGAATTGATTGAGCCGTTCGCCGCTTATGGTTTTGGTAAAGCGCACGCGTGCAGTTACGGTGTGGTGGCTTATCAGACGGCCTACATGAAAGCGAATTTTCCGGTGCAATATATGACCGCCGTTTTGATTGCCGAGTCGGGTGATATGGATAAAGTGCCGGAAATTATTGCCGAGTGTGAACGCATGGGGGTACGGGTGTTGCCTCCGGATGTAAACGAGAGTTTCAAAAATTTCGCGATGATTAGCGACGAGGTGGTGTCCACACCACAATTGTCATCCCGAGAGGAGTCGAGAGCCTGCCCTGAGCGACAGCCGAATGGGGATCCCTTTCCGCCAAAGGCGGACCCGCCTATGGCGGGAAACGACCACACCCGAGGGATTCCTCCGCTCGTTACACTCGGTCGGAATGACAGATCAGCGCATATCCGTTTTGGACTTAGCGGCGTCAAAAATGTCGGTGAACATATCGCCGATGTGATTTATCGCGAGCGCAAAGACAATGGCGCTTATAAAAGTTTGGAGGATTTGCTTACGCGCGTAAAAGATAAAGATTTAAATAAAAAATCTTTGGAAAGTTTAATCAAATGTGGGGCTTTTGATTGTTTTGGTTATGATCGCGGACTGTTGGTGGCTAATATTGAAAATCTTTTAGCTTTTGTACATCATTCGCAGGAGCAGATGGATAGCAAACAAAATTCTTTGTTTGGGGGAATACTAAAAGGAGCCAACAAAGTGCGATTGGAAGCCGCGCCTGATGCCACTGAAAATGAAAAATTAACTTGGGAAAAGGAATTATTGGGTTTGTATGTAACCGCGCATCCGTTTGATTTTTTTCAAAAAACTATGGCAAGCGCTCTTACTCCGGTTAGAGATTTACCGCAGTGTCAGCCATCAAGTTGGGTAGTGGTAGGCGGGATAATTGATTCTACCAAGAAAAAAATTACGCGTAATGGCGCGCCGATGATGTTTGTGACTATTCAAGATTTATCCGGCAGTTTGGAACTTCTGGTTTTTCCGCGCACTTATGAGACCACCAAAGATGTGTGGGTGGAAGGCAAAATGGTGTGTGTGGTAGGTAAGACCGGTGATGAAGGTGATAATAAGTTGTTTGTGGAAAAAGCGTATGAGTTAACCAAGGAGAATGCGGCGACAATTGCCGGGCAGATGGCAATGTCGATGAGACCAACGCGAACAATTTCCAATCAAACCCCAATGACCAGTAACCAAGTTAAAAACAGCAATCGAACAGTTGAGTCATCGAGCAATGTAATGATGGTGAATGACGGGATTGAGATTTGTGTATCGCCGGCGAAAATCAAGACGCATTCCGATGCCGTTAAGGCGGTGTTAGCAAAATATCCAGGCGAGATGCAGGTGTATATTGTGGTAGGTGATAAAAAAATCAAAACGCAGTATAAAGTCAGTGTAGATGAGGAATTTAAAAAAGAAATTATTTCGTTATTGTCATCTTGAGCGGAGCCCCGCCAAGGCGGGGCGGAGTCGAAAGATCTGCAAACAGAAAAAAATTTTGGGAATTTTGAAACGTCCAAATGGGCGTTTTTTTACAAAAAGAAAAGCCGTACTTGGGTGTACGGCTTACTGGTGGGAGTCATGACCGGAAATGAGCGGTTTTTTGATAGGGTGCTTAATTACGGCGGGACCGGTTTGCACCGGCTAACGAGACAGGTTTTTAATCCTGACGTTTTTTTTAAAACGCGGCTTTTTTCCCGCGTCCGTTTTTATTTTTATGGCGAACATGGCTATAAATGCCACGATTGCCACTACGATGCAGATTGTTTTTCCGATCCCCTGATAAGGATCGGGTATAATTGTTCTTACCGTCGGTGTCGGTAAGATGTCATACGCGGTTGCTGCCGCTAAAGCGGCAATCATTGCAATAACCGCGACTACCGCGGTCCAACTATCACTTTTTTTTTCCATTTAAAATCTCCTTGCCATTTTATTATGGCCTATTTTGTTATTTTCTGAAAACGGAAAAAACCGCATAATTCACAGGTTTTTCCGTTTTCAGAAAGGGTAAAAAGAACTAAACTGACATTGCAGTATAGCACATTTTAGGAGTTTTGTCAAGGGGGGGTGATGTCATCCCTTTGAAACCGGGGATCTCTTATACTACGAAAGTCGAAGGGATTCTTCGCTTCGTTCAGAATGACATGTGGTGTTATACATCATTCAAACTTTTAATTGATTCGTTTTCATGCAATCGACGAATACATTCAGCAAAGACATCAACCACAGAAACTATTTCGGTATTTTTTAATTTTTTATCATTTAAAGGAATAGTGTCGGTAAAAATAAATTTGGAAATCGGCGAAGCGTTGAGGTCGTTAATGGCGTTGCCACTAAGCACCGCATGGGTGGCGCAGGCTTCGACCGATAAAGCGCCGGCATTGCCGAGTAAAAATTCCGCGTCGCGAATGAGAGTGCGACCGCTGGCCACCTCATCGTCTATGAGCAAACATTTTTTGCCGGTTACTTCACCAATCACGCCTTTTATTTTTGGCTGTTCGTCATTACTATCACGGCGTTTATCCATAATCGCCACGGATAATTTTAATCCATCGGCGTAGAGTTTAAGGATCTTGGCCGCGCCCGCGTCGCCGGCTACTAAAACATAGTTGTCTAGGTTCCAGTTATTTTTTAAATGATTAATCATGGTGGGGGCAGCCACTAAGTGATCACAGGGTATGGAAAAAAATCCTTGAATTTGATGTGAATGCATTTCCATCACTAACGCATGATCGGCGCCGGCGGTTTCAATCAAATCAGCTACGAGTCGCGCGGTAAGGCAAATTCTTTCTTGGTCTTTTTTGTCCGAACGCGCGTAGGGCAAGTAGGGCATCACGGCGGTAATACGCGCCGCCGATGCTCCTTTGAGCGCGCGGATCATCATAAGCATTTCCATTAAGTTAGCATCAACAGGTGAAGCGCTGGTTTGGACGATGTAAACATCGGCACCGCGCACCGGTTCGTCAATTTTTACGAAACGATTGTCGTTGCTAAAAGCAAAAGCGCGCGATTTACCCAAAGTAATCCCCAGATTTTGGCAGATATTTTGAGCGAATTGCTGATGGCTGTTGCCGGAAAAGATTTTGATATTATTCATATGATTTAGATGAATTAAGCATCATCATTGTAATACTTTTTCGCCCAGTATACAAGTAATAATAGAAAACCGAACAGGGAATGTTCGGCTTTAAGATGGGAACCATTTAAGCGATAATTCGCCAAATGGTAATTGCGAGGATTGTTATAAAGAGCGAGGTAAGGCACAGTAGCATCTTGCGCCTTGTTTTTTTGGCGGCGCGGATTTGAGCCGCTACGAAAGGATTGCCGAAATGAATCGGCAAGATAATTTCCTGATACTTCACTTGTCCTCCTTATTTTAATAAGAGGAACGCGAAAGAGAATGCGGCTGCGGTGGTTCCGACAATGCAGAATATCAGCGTTTCGAAACCAGAAAAATTTAATAAGTTTTTCTGCAGAAAGAACATCTTTCCCCCCTATATTTGCCAGTTTATTTTGGCATGTTCAAATTAAAAAAGCCCATGATGGGCAATAGTATACTCTAAAATTAGCGTATTGTCAAGTTATATCTGTGGAAAACTAATTTAGCGACCAGTTAGGGTCGGCAGAGATTTTTTTCCAAGAAGTAAAATCTTTTTTTAGTGCTTGATAATATCCGGCTACCGCGATCATAGAGGCGTTGTCCATGGAGTATTGAGTGGAAGGAGTAAGGAATAAAGAGTGGGGAACAAGTGATTCAATTTGATTGGCGAGAGTGGCTCGGAGTTTTTTGTTGGCGGAGACGCCACCGGCGAGGATAATAGTTTTGGGTTTTAATTTTTGAGCGGCGCGGATGGTTTTGGCAACGAGCACATCAACAATGGCTTGTTCGAAAGAAGCGCAGAAGTCTTCTGAGCTTATAGCTTTTAGCTTATAGCTTTTAGGTGATGAATCGAGAGTGTGGTCGCGGAGCCAATAAAGAGCCGAAGTTTTGAGGCCGGCGAAAGAAAAGTCCCAGCCAAAGGCTGGTCCGCTTTTGGCGGAGAAATTCTCTTTTTTAAGCATTGGTCGCGGAAAATCGATCGCGTTGTTTTTTCCAGTTTCAGCCAGTTTGGAAATTTGTGGGCCACCGGGATAGGGGAGATCCAAAAGTTTAGCGACCTTATCAAAGCACTCACCGGCAGCATCATCGCGAGTTTGTCCGATGATTTTATATTTTCCTTGTTTTTTGATATGAATTAATTCCGTGTGCCCGCCGGAAACCACCAACGCCAGAGCAGGGTATTGGATTTTTGTAATTTGAGATTTTGAATTTGAAATTTCCACGGAGTGGATGTGTCCTTCAATGTGATTCACCGCGACCAGAGGAATATTCCAAGCGTATGATAAAGTCCGCGCGGCTTCCACGCCCACAATGAGTCCGGTAATCAGTCCGGGGCCGGCAGTGACGGCGATGATATCAGGATGACTTTGGTCCTTTAGTACCTCCTCAATTAAGGGCACGATTTTTTCCGCGTGCATCCGACCGGCGATTTCCGGAACCACCCCACCGTATTTTTTGTGAATTTCAATTTGCGAAGCGGTCAGTTCCTTAATAACAAAACAGCCCTGCTCGGAACAATCCAGTAGGGCCACCGAAGTATCATCGCATGATGATTCAATGCCTAGTACAAGCATATACGCTAGAGTTATACCCTACACCAAAAAGTATCTGTGTCAGGGGGGAGACTCGAACTCCCGACCTCCGGGTTATGAATCCAGTGCTCTAACCGGCTGAGCTACCCTGACAAACCGCACCTATTATATCAAAAATATGGTAAAAGTCAATATGTCCAAATAGGGTTGGACGTGTTATAATATAATAAATATGGGTGAGACATTTATTAAACTTATTGGAGACATAACGCGCATTAAAGCCATTGTGTATTTAATGGTTGTTTTTGGGTTGATTTATCTGGGTACTAACTATTTTTTACTTTGGCCAGCCGCTACTTTGCCCATGTTAAATTGGGAAAAAAATGTTCCTTTTTTAGCTTGGACGGTCATTTTTTATTATCTTACTTATTTTCAAGCAGGGGCCATACTTTTATTAGTAAATAAATCTGATTTACGAAAGGTTTTAATGGCTTTAATCGGATTAATAGTATTGCATGGTTTGGTTTTTTTGTTTTTTCCTACCGTTTACCCGCGTCCGGTTTTCGAGTCAACGCATACTGTTTGGACAAGCTTATATGGCGTTTTAATTTATTTTGATCATCCTCTTAATTGTTTTCCTTCGCTTCATGTGGCGACGTCTGTGCTGGTAACATTAATTTTTTGGCGAATGAAAAAATCATGGGGCGCATGGTCATTGATTTGTACCCTGTTGGTTATTATTTCCACTCTTACCCTCAAACAGCATTATGTGGTAGATATTGTAGGTGGTTTAATTACTGCCAGCGGTGTTTATTATTTTTTTAAGACTCGTTCCATAAAAATAATGCCGGTTATTTTTTTGGTAATTTTTTCCTTGCTGATTTTTACACCTATTCTGGTTTCGGCTGATTCCACTCAAGCTCAATTAGAGGCGGAGCTGAAAGATATTGAAAGACAAATTGCCGAATATACCGTGGAACTTGGCAAGACGCAAACCGAAAAGACCACTTTAGCCAATAAAATTAAACAATTGCAATCTCAACAAAAAAGTTTGACGTTGCAGGTGAAAGCTACCGCGCTTAAGTTGTCGGATATCGGTAGTCAGATTACGGAAAGAGAAAAAAGTATTAAATCCAATTTAACTAAAGAACAGCAATTAAATAATGATATTGCAGTGGTATTGCGTCAAATTAATGCCGTTGATAACAACATTCTATTGGCACTCGTGGCGGCTGATGGCCTATCGGAAGTTTTTAATCAAGTTCAAAATTATGTTGCTTTAACCGATGCGATTATAATATTACAGAAGCAAAATAAAATTATTCGTACTAATTTAATTACCGAACAAACCATATTAGAGGGGCAGAAAGACGAAGCCAATGATTTGCTTAAAATAAAATCTATTCAACAGCAAAGTTTAAATAGTTCCATTAGCCAGCAAAATCAATTGTTGACTGCGACCAAAGGCAAAGAGAGTAATTACCAAACCATCCTTAGCGACCGTAAAAACCGCGCCGCCGCGATTCGTAGCCGAATTTATGAGCTGTTTAACACTGGTAGTCAAATTAATTTTGGTCAAGCGGTAGAAATTGCCAAATGGGCGGGTGGGATCACTGGTATGAGAACTGAGTTTTTGCTTGCCATCTTGACACAGGAGTCAAATTTGGGTAAAAATGTTGGTACTTGTAATCGGAGTGGTGACCCACCAGAAAAAGGTTGGCAGGTGATAATGAAACCAACTCGCGATCAGGAGCCGTTTAAAAAAATTATTGAAGAATTGGGGCTGAATATTGATACGACCCCAGTGTCGTGTCCGATGAAAGATAAAAATGGCAATCAAGTGGGTTGGGGCGGGGCGATGGGGCCGGCGCAATTTATTCCTTCTACTTGGATGGGGTATAAAAATAAGGTTACCGCTATTACCGGTAAAAGCACCGCTAATCCTTGGGATATTCGCGATGCATTTTTGGCGGCGGCGATTAAGTTAAAAGGAGACGGCGCCAACGGCACCGATGACGGCGAGTGGAAGGCGGCGATGCGCTATTTCGCCGGTTCGGTAAATTTAAAGTATCGTTTTTATGGTGATAATGTAATGACGCTGGCGAAACAGTATCGCACGGACATTGCTGATTTATAAAGTATAAAGTATGAAAGGAATTTTGGCGAGCACCAAATCTTTCTTTGTTTGGGTAAACAAATTTTTGCGTCCGTATTTATCGGCTTATTGGCTGTCAATTTTGCTTATTCTTATTTTTGTTTTACAAAATCATTTTTTTAATTTTTGGTTGGGTATTTTTCCCGGTCACCACATTATTCGCCGCACTGTGGTGACTATCGCTTTGGGGTTGTTTTTATTTGGCGCGCCGGCATTGTTTAATTTTCGATTGAAATATTTGATTCTAAGCGCGATTTCTTTTTTTGTTTCTTTGATTTTTATCGTTCAGTTTCTTTATTATTCTTATTCCGGCGGTTTTTTACAGGCTTCGGCGTTACTTTACTTGGGACAAGGGGCTACTCTATTTGGCACGGTAAAGATTTTGCTTGATTATCGGTTGTTGTTTTTTGCAGTTGGTCCGTTAGCCGTACTAGCGACCTTGATTTTTTCTTGTCGGGGATACATGGTAGAAAAAGTGGTTTTGAAAAAAGAAAAATTAATTGCCGGTGGGTTTATTATTTTGTTTACTATTTTAGGTTATGGTTATTTATTTTTTCGAGAATACACGGAGGCGGGGAATGTCACCCATATTTATGCCTACAATAAGCTTTATGATGTGAATGCTTTGGTAAGCAAGCTGGGGGTAATTAATTTTTCTTTTGGTGATGTTTTGGCTTTTGGGTTACGCGTCGATGAGGTAACCGCTTCGGACGCGGGTTTGGTAGAAGCTTGGATTAAACAGCGTCCGGCGACCGCAATAAATAAAAATAATTTTGGGATTGCTCAAAAAAGAAATTTGATTTTAATTCAAGTGGAATCTTTGGAAAACGCGGTGATTGGTAAGCAGGTTGCCGGCCAAGAGATTACTCCTTATCTGAATAAATTAGTTGAAGCTGGTTTGTATTTTTCTAATTTTTACGCCCCGATCGGTCCCGGCACTACCGCCGATACGGAATTTTCGGTATTAAATTCTCTTTATCCCTTACCTAATACGGTTGCTTTTATTGATTATGCTTATAATCATTATTTGGCTTTACCGAGTTTGCTCAAAAATAATGGTTACCACACCTATGCCTTGCATGGTGACGTGGCTAGTTTTTGGAATCGCGCCAATATTTATCCTCAGTTGGGGTATGAACATTGGTTGAGCAGACAAGATTTTGTAACGCCACGTGAGATTGGAGTATATGGTTTGGGAGATCAAGATTTTTTTAATCAATCCATTTCCAAGCTCCAGTCTTTTCCTCAGCCTTTTATGGCGACTTTGATTACTTTAACTTCTCATACTCCATTTAATTTACCGGCAGATTTGGTGAGTTTGAACAGCGCGGAAGTTAATAATTTGGATTGGTTGCAGAAGCAATATTTACAAAGTATTAACTATGTGGATAAGGCTATCGGTGAATTTATTGCGAATTTAAAAACAGCCGGTTTGTATGATAATTCTTTAATATTTATTTACGGCGACCACACCAGTTTTACCAATATTAGCAAAGCTTTGGAGGTCAACGACGCTGTCTTTGGTGATTTACAATATACGAAAGTGCCACTGATAATTTTGGCGCCGGGCGTTGATTTAAAAGGCATTAATTCTAAGCCGGCTAGTCAAGTAGATATTTATCCGACAGCGGCCAATTTACTTGGCGCAGAGATCCCGGTTACTATTTTTGGTCGTGATCTTATGGCCGATACAGACGGATTGGTAATACATCGTAATTTAGTGTCTGGTACTGTTAAAAGCGTTTTAACCGATAATTTAGCTTATCATTCCAGCGGTGATGGAATATTTGAAAAAGGCAATTGTTTGGATGTTTTCGATAAAAAAGTGTTAGCAGTAGAAAATTGTCGGGCGTTGTATGATCAAGCGGTACAGGCGGTGATGGTCTCGGATTTAATGATAAAAGGTGATATAATAATTACTCATTAATTTTTTAGTAGTTTATTAAGTATTTTATGTCAGCACAAGCGGAGTTATTTGCAGTGTTTGCAATAGTAGTAGTGGGTTTTTTGGTAGTGGATTTAGGTTATTTTAATCGGAAAAGTCACAAAGTTAGTTTTAAAGCGGCTTTGTGGCAATCGTTATTTTGGATTGCCGTTTCCGTGGTTTTTTCTTTTCTCATTTTTTTGTTCATGAGTAAAGAATTGGCGGCGGAGTTTCTGAGCGCGTATGTTACCGAAAAGATGTTGTCAGTGGATAATTTGTTTGTTATCATGCTGATTTTTAGTTATTTTAAATTGGAAGAAAAATATCATCACCGCGCGTTATTTTGGGGTATTATGGGGGCGATTGTTTTTCGCGGGGTTTTTATTTCCGCCGGCGCTTATATTATTCACCAATTTTATTGGGTGCTTTACATTTTTGGCGTTATTCTTATTTATACCGCCATCAAACTTTTGCGCGATAAAAAAGAAGAGCATATCAATTTTCAGCATAATAAAGTTGTTCGCTTGGCGCATAAATTTTTGCCGTTTACCGCCAGTCACCACAATGGTAAATTCTTTTTTAAGGAAAATGGCAAATTTTATTTTACCTCGCTATTTTTGGTGGTATTGCTCGTGGAAGCCAGTGATATTATTTTTGCGGTTGATTCCATTCCAGCCGTGTTTGCCATCTCGCAAAATCTATTTATCGTTTTTACTTCCAATATTTTTGCCATCATGGGTCTGAGAGCGTTGTTTTTTCTGATTGAGAATGTTTTGCATCGTTTTCATCATCTGCAAAAAGGTTTGTCGTTTATTTTATTTTTTATCGGCGCCAAAATGCTCTCCGGTATTATCGGTTTACATATTTCATCTTTAGTTTCTTTTAGTATTATTATGCTGGCTTTGAGCGCGTCGATTATTTTGTCAATTATTTTTCCTAAGAAAATTTAATCTTTATTTTATGCTTTTTAAAAAAGTTTATCATCTCGGTGATAAGTTGGAAGATAAAGTGCGTGGCCGACTTAGTCACTATCCTATTATCTACGCGTTTGTCGGGGGAGCGGGAGTAATTATTTTTTGGCGCGGTATTTGGCATTCGGTCGATCTTTTGACACGGTTTTTTTGGCTAGGCGAGCTTAATATTGCCGATTTACCATGGTGGGATGGACCAGTATCAGTAGCGATTGGCGTGTTTTTGCTTTTGATTACCGGATTATTCGTTTCGAGCTTTATCGGCAATGAAATAATAATTTCTGGTCTTAAAGGTGAAAAACGAGTGGCGGAAAAAACTGCTCAAGAAATAAAAGAGGATATTGCCATGGATGTGAGAACCGAGCAGGAATTAGAGAAGATATTTGAACGTTTGGAAAAAATTGAGCAAGATATTAAGAAATAGGCGAAGATAATGAAAATACTTTACTATTTAGTAGAGTATTTTTTAGTAGATAATTTTTGGATAATCATTTTTTCGTGATTGTGCGCCAGCTTGGCAACTACTCCCAAATTTGGCGCGGCAATCTGGGAATGTCCAATGAGAGTATCTTTGGCGCCATCGGAATATTGGATAACATCGCTCGCGTTGGCATAAACCAAGATTATGTTATTCTCTTTGGCGCGCGCCAAGCAGAGTTTATCTACGCGATTTTCTTCGGCATCGGGATTGCGCTTAAGTCTGGCGCCGGCGATTTCTTTGTACCAATAGCTTGGGCAATACACGATTTGCACGTCCAGCGCTTTCATACGTTGAAAAATTTCCGGAAACATAATATCCCAGCAAATAATCAGCCCGGCTTTGCCGTATTTTGTATCAAATACAGATATTTTCGTTTCGGGAGTTAAGAATTTTTTTTCCGAAAGGTATAGGTGGTTTTTGTGGTATGTTCCCAAAACTTTTCCAGTTGAGTCTACGTAATTGGTAGTGCTAAATGCGCCACGGGGAGTGTCTTCCATCCACGAACCGCAGACAATATCAATACTGTATTTTTTGGCCAGTTTTTGAAATTGGTTTAAGAAGTGATGATTACGGTCCAAGTAGCGCCGGTCGCCAAAAATAGAACCGGTCATAAAATCTTCCGGGAAGACAATGACATTAGCATTGTTTTGTGATGATTGTTTAATAAAAGATTCCGCGCGTTTTAGATTTATTTCCGGTTTGAGATGGGCGACAGAAAACTGGACGACGGCGATTTTTAAAGTATTTTTCATGTTACCTTGGTTATTTATCGGGTTCATACTATCACAAACCAAACTATATGGGAAGTTCAGTGATTGGTAATATAAAATTTATCTGCTTAATAAAGAAACGCCACAAACCAAAAGGTTGATGGCGCACATTGTCGTGTCCACCCCGTTCGTTTAGCGGGGAATGGACAATGTTGGTTTAAATATTTTACAGGCGCATCCCAATCGCGCCTGCTGCCGACAAAGCTTGTTATATTGTCGCGCTGCCTTCTCGGCCATCATTTTCTTATCCTCCTTTATGGCGAGTCGTTTAGCGCAATGACTCGCGTTGTAGTCATTGTTTTCATATGTTTCGCAGGTGCGTTGATACCGTGTTTCGGCTTGCCGAGCGGCAATCAATAGGCTATTTACGTTTTCCTGCGATTTCACCATGCGCATACACTGGCAACCACGTTCATTGTATTTACCATGATTGCACGTTATCAAAAGCACAGCGAGGCAGATCAAAATCATGATCAAACCTATTTTTTTCATGATAATCTCTCCTTTTTTTGAAGCGAAATGTTTGTTCTTCTTAATTTTAATTATACACGGAAAATGTTATTTGTCAAGTAGTTTGGCTTGAATAAAAATAATGAATAAGGTAATATAAATGTTGTAAAACTACTATGAAAGAGGAACAAAGAAAGGTATTAATTTTATATACCGGCGGCACAATCGGTATGCGTTCCAAACCAGGCGGTGGCGGTTTGGCTCCCGAAAGCATGGAAGATTTGCAGAAAAACATCCCTCAAATTGAAGGGTTGCCTTATGATATTGAATGGCAGGAATGTAAATACGAGGGGAAATTTATAGATTCTTCTTTTGCCGGTCCAAAAATGTGGAATGTATTGGGGGAAAAGATAATGAAGAATTATGACAAATGTGACGGCATGGTGGTGGTGTTTGGCACTGATACCATGGGTCCATCGGCCACTGCGCTTTCATACCATCTGGAAGGGCTTAAAAAGCCGGTTATTTTCACCGGGTCAATGAAGCCGGCAGTTGATGAGGATTCTGATGGGCCGAAAAACATGGTGGACGCAATCAGGTTGGCTGGGGAATCAGGACGCTCAATTCCGTCAATTGAAGGCGTGAGTATTTGTTTTTTTGGTAAACTTACTAATCCAGCGGATACTTTCAAAATAAGTGCTCAGGCACTTGATGCTATGGGCCTTTTTAAAGATAAAAACCCTTTAGCAACCATAAATGACGATGAGATTATAGTTGGTAATATACAAGAAAAAAATAATTTGCAATCAGAGGCGAGATATTTACCCAAGACAGATAAAAGAGTCGCCGAATTGAATGTGGGTTTCAGGAAAATGTTTAGGGACGAAGAGAGCCTGGTCGTAAGAGCAGAAGGCGTGGATGGAATACTATTGTATAATTTACAGGAAGACACCATGTACCCCGAAAAATTACAAGCATTTTATGATGGCATAGAGAAACAGTATTCTAATAAGGTAATTTTTTTTATGGGAGATAATCTTCCCAATAAAAGATGGGTGAAATTAAAGTGCTCCACTAATAATCATGAACATATAAATGCTGTCTTAAAAGCCGAGTATATATTACAGCGAACCAGCAATCTTGAAGAAATTAAGAAATTGGCGGAGTCCAATTTAAGGGGTGAATCGGAAGGGCCAATAGTAAACGAAACCGAGATTCTAAAATGGATGGAAGCGAATAGAGAAGTGCAAGGAGCAAAGGATAGAAGATAAAAATACTGGCACTAAGCCGGTATTTTTCTTGTAGCCCCAACGCAACGGTTGGCAAACTCTTTTAATGAAGTATTATTATTTATTCGGATTTTTAACTTTGTATTTTTCAATAAACTTATAAATATACTTGACGACCTCATCTCTGCCGTCAGCCGGACTTCGTGCTACCCAAAGTGCGGTATTATACAAAACGGTGGTATCGGCTTTGAGCCAATATCCGTTAATTAACAAAAAGATTAGCAAGGCGGTAACCGCAATTCTTTTGTTACCATTTTGGAAAGGGTGGTTTTTAATTAAAAGATAAAACAAAAAAGCCGCTTTGCCATTGAGGCCTTTATATAAAAGTCGGTTATTAAATTTTTGGAAAGGGGAGACAATACAACTTTCTAGGATATTAGGATATCTCGTTTCAAATTCAGGAATCGGTTCATCCCAATCCATAGTGTTTTTGGCGAGACGATGGGCGACAAATTTAATCTGTTCTACGGTGATTGGTTTAATATTCATATGTTTATTCCTTACCTAGCATTTTTAATAAATCACCATACTCCACGATAACTTTTTTGACGCCGTATTCGATTTCATTTTTGAGCTTATCTGATAAATCAGAATAAACAATGCCCTTTAATTCTTTGCGGGGGATATAGTATGTTTTGCCTACCTTTTTAGCTTTGATAGCGCCATTTTGGATTTTTTTAAAAACGGCAATTCTACTAACACCAAGAATATCGGCGAGTTGTTTAACGGTATACGTTGTGTTATCTATTTTCATATTATTAAAGTTTGTTATGTTTATTCTACGCAGTAATTGTACCATATGTTAACTATCATGTCAATGGTTAACATAGATTTGTATAACAAAAACCCCGCTATTTAAGCGGAGTTTTTTGGTCGTGGTAGAACACCTCGGTCTGGTACCCACCTGAGTGAGGCCGTTGATGGCTTTTTCGGAGGTCAAAGCCCGTGTTTCACAATCCCTCTCGGTCGGGGGTCGTTTGAGGCGTTTTTGATAATTATCTTGGGCTTATTATAACAAAAATTTACCCTATATAGCTATTTGTTTCTGGAATTCAGATTCAAGTTTTTTTAAATGATTGGGATCACTGAAGTATTCTTTAATTTTGACCACTTCTTTAGCCCCCATGGTGTTTGAGTGCCCTAAATAATCTACAAGATCTATTTCTGGATAAGAGAAGCGTGCATTAATGCCGCGCCCTTTGTGTACAACATGAAAGTGTTTCGAAATTTGTTTGCCTTTAAATACAGAATGATCGCCGCTATTTACTCTGAAATCAAATCCATTTATATCGCCAGCACGGCCACCCAGAATTGGGCCTTGCCATTCTATTGCATCCTTGTATTTTTCTCTCAATTCTCTTTCCTCTCGTTCTTCTTCTGACTCGACAAATGGCGCAAATTTTTCCTCTGAATTATTAAGAATATTGAAAATATCATCAGAAATTTTTTTGTCCCAAACCTGCTGCCTGCTTATTCTTTCTAATTCACTCCAATATGTATTCCAATCGCTTTTAAGTTTTGTAGTTCGTGCAACAGAGTTTGATAAATATTTTTTTATTTCTATCTGCTCTTTATCATAAATTGGATTTGTTCCCTTGATTATAAAAGGAAAGAGTGTAAATTGTTCATTTTCATTTCCGTTTATTTCAATTATAAGTCCTTGAGGATGTTCGGGATCTTTGGAATAAAGTTCAATACGCGATTTGATTCTAACCCTTTGTTTTATTTTTGATAAAAAACTTGGAATTATTTCTGCCGAAGGACCACTCATCGGTAAATAATTTCCATTAATACTCATCCAACCAATACCGAAGCCATGTCCTGCTGAGCTCAGCCATGATTTTGGTATTTCTGCGATAAGGTCAAATTTTAGACCAACTATTGCAAATGGTTTTGGCGTAATGAGTACTGCTTCTTTTTTGTTCTCCATAAATATGTAATTCTACATGCCAATGAACCAAGATATTCTATATTGCATAAACATAGTTCATCTAACAAGAGTTATATTTTTTTATAGTACAATGTAATAATATGTGTAGCATTAAAATAGATGCTCGCTTCTTGATTCCATATTAAAGTCTGGATAAATTTTGAGTAGATTAGAAAACCCTGAAATATAAATTCGGCTAATCCCGCCGAACTTATTCAGGCCGGTGTTGTTTATGACTGCCTTGCCTGTTGCACTATCTCCGCCTCCCACTATAATGATGCGTCGAGGGGGATTTTTAATCAATTTTAATACCGAATCATTGAAGTGGTCTTCCTTGCCCTTCCAGCCAATAATGATTATGACATTGGCGTCATTTGTGACAAATTGCTGTAAGGCATGTATATGCTCTATTGGGCAAGAGAACGATTTGCCCGTTATCGTTGGTACTACCAATGTCGACCCGTCGCCGGAATATTGGTAGCTTGAGTTAATTTTAATTTGGTTGCTTGCGTATCTCCCCCACATAATTGAGCCATGTGGGTAGATAAATTTTATAGGTCCATCAATAAAAGAACTGCTTTGAGAAAATTCAATACCCAAACTTTCTGATAGCGCTTTTTGGGCTAAATAATCATAGTTAAAATTAACAATACAAAATTCTTTGGATATACACTTTAGTGCACGAAAGAATGTGTGGTAATTGTTGCCTGAAATTTCTCGGTTTTCCCACGAAACCACTTTGAATAGTGAACCTAAATAATTAGTGAGGGCGACGATTTCGGTTGCAAATTTGCCTCCGTCGTTAGGATCATTTCGAACTTTATCAAGAGATTCCTCCAAACCAAGACCGTTTCCTTGCCATTTGCGGACAACACCAACCAAACCTTGAAGACGCGGTTGCGTGACCAGCAGTGACTTAAATGCTGGCCGGCTATCAAATAAATTATTTGATAGTGGTGGGCGTAAGGATGATTTTAGAAAGGATGGGTCTTCAGAATCATCAATTAGGTCATATGATGCACCGGCACCGAATATAACTAGTGGTTTAATATTTACATTTGGAATGTCGCCAAGCATAGAAATATAACTAATAATATAGTAATATTGATTACTTTTGAATATTACCACCACAATTATCGTTTGGCAAGAAAAGGTAGTTCAATTATTATATGAGATTTGTTGACTACTAAGCTTAAAAAGCATATAATTGAGAGTGTTAATTTGACTGTTTTATCAATTAAATAAAATTCGGATAATATTGATTTCACATTGTCAAATACTAAGACTAACACAAAAGACGGCATTTAGCCGTCTTTTGTGTGTACACCCCTCTCGGTCACCCGAGAACCCGTGCACAGCAGTGTAGCCCCAACGGGAATCGAACCCGTGTTGCCTCATTGAAAGCGAGGCGTCCTAGCCACTAGACGATGGGGCCAAATTAACTTTTGTTAGGATTTAGAATATACATTTCTGCCATTAAGATGATTGAGACGATCCCGATTCTGCTTCGAGCATGGGGCCAGATTGAATTTTGAATTATGAATAACGAATTTTGAGTATTGAACGACGGATAGGATTATATCATTTTCTGGGGATAAGTCAAGGCGAGGTTGACCGGAACAAATTTTTGTGTTAGTTTGAAGCTATAAAAAAGAATGTTCTTTACAAAAGGGGGGAAGTCATGGCAAAGACGATTAAAAAACTCTTGAAAAATTTTTTAGTTCTGGATTTAGACGGAACTTTCGTCCGTTGGAGCCTTTTTCTTTATTTGATCGATGAGCTCGTGTTGATGGGCGTGTTTAAGCGTTCCATCTATAACGAATTTAGTGATGAGTATCGGGCGTGGGACGGAAGGGAGAGGGATGGGTACTACGAGGCCTATATTAATGCCACTGTGCGGTCGTTTGCGCCCCATATTAAAGGAGTGTCAAAAAAGATAATGCTTAGAGCGGCCAAGCGAGTGGTAGCTAAGCACGGTCATCAGATTTACGGCTTCACGCGGGAGCTCGTGGAAAAGGCCCAGCTTCAGGGTCGGGTGGTAATCGCCTTGTCGCAGTCGCCCAGCGAAGTGGTAGGCGAATTTTGCAAGCATTGGGGCATTAAGTATTGGTGCGGGACAACTTATCATACCGCGCCTCGTCGAGGTAAAGGTGAGTGTTACACTGGTGTTTGCCAGGTCCCCGACAAAAATCTGGAACTTAAGGCATTGGTTACTAAATTGCAGCTGACCTACACGCGCTCCATTGGTGTCGGTGACACCTTAGGTGACCGGAGTTTCCTTAAGCTGGTAGAGAAACCTATTTGTTACAATCCATCCAGCGCTTTGATGCGTTACGCCCGCCGCAAAGGCTGGCTGCGTGTCTATGAGCGCAAGGATGTGCGTATTATATTTTCTCACAAGGGAGGGCGAGAAGTTTGCGCTCTTTGAATATTTAAACTAAAAGCCGGGATTGGAACCCCGGCTTTTTCATTATTAGAATTTAGGCGTGGGCGATATCATCTTTTTTTTGCGCCAATTCCAGCGCTTGTAGATAAAGTCTGGTATTAATGCCTTTATTAGCAACATTGCTATTTTTTATTTCCGCATTAACAATCATTTGGCGTATTGCTTCTTGGCTGGCACCGATTTTGAGGTATGATTTTATTAAATTAACCATTTTTTCCATTAAAGCGTTTTTTTCCTTGACATAACTTAAGGCATCGGGAACTTTGGTGGTATTATTAAAAATATTATTTGCTTCCACAATTAGCTTTCCAAATTTTTCTTGAAATTCACCAATTGTTGGCCTGGGGGTCGATTCATTAATATTTTGATTAGTAAACATAGTAATTATTATTGGTAATAAATTTAATGTTATTTTATCATATTTAATAAGTAAAGTAAATATCGTTTTTAAAGTTTGGCAATTTATGTTTTTTTTGCTAAGATATCTTTACTTCCCTTCTTATTTTTAAAAAGGTAAATTAATTTTATGCGAGTAAATAGCAAGGATTATCGGACAATTTGGATGGAGGGGGGTTCTGTTTTTTTGATTGAACAAAATTTGTTGCCGTTTGAGTTTAAAATTGTAGAATTGAAAACTTGCGTTGAAAGTTGCAACGCTATCAAAACCATGCTCGTGCGGGGTGCGATTGCGATTGAAGCGGCGGCCGGGTATGCGATGGCGCAAGCATTTATGGAAGCGCCCAGAGACGATAAAGGAGAATATGTTGACCGAGCTAAGAAGAATATTGAATCCACCCGGCCTACGGCGCGAAATTTGTTTTATGCGGTGGATAGGGTTTATAACGCGGGTAGAAAATCTGATAATCCGGTTAGTGCAGTGGTAGCGGCGGTTGGTGAGATGGTGGAAGAAAGCGTGGTCGCCACGCGTCGAATTGGAGAAATTGGGGCGGAATTGATTAGAGACGGAATGAAAATAGAAACACATTGTAATGCTGGTTGGTTAGCTTGCGTTGATTGGGGCACGGCTCTATCGCCGATGTATATGGCTCACCGGGCTGGTAAAAAGATTTTTGTTTATGTTGATGAAACTCGTCCGCGCGGACAAGGGGCACGGCTCACTGCTTGGGAGTTAAATAATGAAGGCGTGCCGCATAAAATTATTCCTGATAACGCCGGCGCGTATTTAATGTCTAAAAACGAAGTGGATTTTATGATAGTGGGCGCGGATCGCATAGCGACCAATGGGGATACGGCCAACAAAATTGGTACTTTGGAAAAAGCGATTGTGGCTAAAAAATATGGCGTGCCATTTTATATTGCGGCGCCATTATCAACTTTCGATTTAAATTGTAAAACCGGGACAGATATTAAAATCGAAGAACGCGGTGAAGACGAGGTATTATATCAAGTTGGTGTAGACGATCAGGGTGCGCTACGAAAAGTTTTGGTATGTTCACCGGGGTCACGTGCGATTAACCCCGGTTTTGATGTTACTCCGGCGGATCTGATTACTGGTATTATTACGGAAAAGGGGATTGTGAGGGCGAGTAGGGAAGAAATTAAAAAATTATTTGTTTAGTTTTTTGGCTTATTTTTATTTCAGGATAGATTCATTATGCATCAATCAGCGGCTAAGTTTAAAACTGAGTTTATTCATCGAGTAGTGCCAGCGGATATTCGAATAATTGAGTTGCGGTGTTGGGCGCGGATATTTAGCGAAAAGGGCTTAACGCCATTTAAAGATGGATTTTTTTGTGGTAACTTAAGTTTTCGTTTAAATTCGCGAGAAAACCGTTTCATTATTACCGCTTCGCAGATTGGTATTCAAGAAAATTTACCGGATAGCGGTTTTGTTTTAGTGGAAAATTGTGATTTTGATAGTGGTGTGGTAAAAGTTATTGGTCTGCGCGATCCTTCTTCTGAGAGTTTTTTACATAGCGCAATTTATTTAGCCAGGCCGGAAGTGAACTTTATTTTTCATGGGCATAGCAATAAAATATTAGCCAATGTGGACAATTTGAATTTGGTCGTAACTAATACATCGCCACCGTATGGTACGGTGGCATTCGCTCGGAGTGCTTTGGAGGTGTTGGGGCAGAATAATTTTATTATTATGAGAGATCATGGCTTTGTAGCACTCGGCAAGACAGCCGACGAAGCCGGAAAATATGCGATAGAAGTTCTGGAAAGGATATAATTTTAAGATTAAAAAAGAACAGATCACTCGTCTGTTCTTTTTTAATCTGATTAAGCTTTGAGGGCGTCTTTGAGGGCTTTGCCAGCTTTAAATTTAGGAACTTTAACGGCTGGGATTTGAATTTTTTCGGTGGGATGTTGAGGATTAACGCCCATGCGCGCCGCGCGGGTTTTGGCAGAGAAAGCGCCGAAGCCAGTAAGTACTACTTCGCCGTTTTTCTTTAATTCTTCAGTTACTACACTAGTGAAGGTATTTAACATATCCTCGGCTTCGCGTTTGGAAACGTTAAGCTTGCCAGCCAATACTTCGGCTAATTCAGCTTTGTTCATATCTTCACCCCCTCTCGAAACATTTTTATGACCATATATTTGTTAGTGATGGTATTTTACCATTAAAAAAGAATTTTGGCTAATCAAACATTTTTAGTTATCAAGTTATAAAGTTGAAAGTTATAAAGAGTGAGTTGTCGCGACTTTATAACTTGTCACTTTCAAACTATTACTTGGCGTATTCTACTACGCGGGTTTCGCGGATAACGGTGATGCGGATTTCGCCCGGATATTGTAATTCTTGTTCTACTTTGCGGGCGATGTCTTTGGCTAATTGGAAAGCGCTGTAATCATCCACTTCGTTGGGTTTAACGAAAATGCGCACTTCACGACCAGCTTGAATAGCATAGACTTTTTCGATACCGGCAAAAGATGAAGCGGTTTTTTCCAGCTCTTCCAAACGCGCTACAAATAATTCAAAGGTATCCTTGCGTGCGCCAAAACGTGCACCCGAAATAGCATCAGCGGCTTTGACAATGCTGGCATAAATATCATAAGGAGTATCTTCATGATGAGTTTTGGCCGATTGAGCGACATCTTCATCCACGCCGAATTTTTTCAAAATGGCGTAGCCGATTTCTGGGTGTGAACCTTGGGTTTCTTGATCTACGGCTTTGCCGATATCATGAAAGAATCCACATTTTTTGGCTTTGGCTTCGTTTACGCCTAGTTCGGCGGCAATTAAGGCTGAGAGGTAAGCTACTTCCATGGAATGGTTAACGATATTTTGTCCGTAAGAAGTGCGATATTTAAGACGGCCGACAATTGAAACTAATTTCGGATCAATGCCGGTAATGCCCATTTTGTAAAGGGCCTCTTCGCCGGCTTTTTTGATATCTAGCGCCAAGTCTTGTTTGGCTTTTTCTACATATTCTTCAATGCGCGCCGGCTGGATGCGGCCATCAGCCATTAATTTTTCTAAAGCTAATTTAGCCACTTGGCGACGAATCGGAGAAAAGCCGGAAACCATAATAGAATCAGGAGTGTCGTCAATAATAATTTCGCAGCCGGTTAATTTTTCAATGGTTTTGATATTACGACCTTCTTTGCCGATAATGCGTCCTTTCATTTCTTCGCTCGGAATGGAAACATTGGAAGAAGTGGTTTCGGAGGCGTGTGAAGACGCGCAACGCTGTATGGCGCCGGAAATAATTTCGCGCGCTTTTTCTTCGTATACTTGGTTATCTTCTTTTTGTAATTTCATGATACGCCCAGCCAAATCGGCCTTGCTTTCCTCTTCCACTTTTTGTAAAAGCTGTTCCTTGGCTTCTTCTTTGGTAAGCGAGGCGATACTTTGCAGAGTAACAATTTCTTGAGCGCGTAATTTTTCAATTTCAGTTTTAATTTGATTGACTCGGTCCACTTTTTCTTGCAGTTTAGTTTGATTATTTTGAAATTCCAAAAGTTTTTGATCAAACATGTTTTCGCGCTTTTCCAAACGCGCTTTGATTTCGCGTAATTCCTGGCGCATTTGTTGATCTTCTTTTTTGGCGGCATCAATTAATTTGTCGGCTTTTTCTTGGCCTTGAGACACTAATTCTTGTTGTTTGGTTTTGGCATCCAATAATAATTTTTCCGCTCTGGCTTCGGCGCTGTTGGCTTGAGCCGCGCCGACTTGTTTGCGAATGAAATAACCAATGCCAAAACCGATTACAGCCGTTCCGACAATTAAGGCTATCCAAATAAATGTAGGCATACAAAAATAATCTTCGGAGTTCGAAAATGTAGTGGTTTAGAAGAAATTTGTTTATGCTAAAATGCCCGAAACAAAAATTGGCTTATTTAAAGCATTTAAAGAAGTTCCAATTTTGATTAAGCAATTTAAAGACATAAGTTGGATTGCCGAAATCGGAATTTTGGCTAATCTTATATATTCTTCCATTTCCATCACATCCAGAACCTAATTAATAAATTATGGAAGTATCATAGCACAAAATCAGAGTTTTGTCAATGCCTAATGTTTAATGGGTTTTTTGATAATTTTGTATATGTGTCATGTAGTTGACGGAAAAGGAAAAATGAAGTACAATATGTACGAACTACTAAAATTACGAAATTATAAAATATAATTCGTTTCGTATTTTCGTGGTCTTTCGTATTTTGCACATCATATATATGAATGTCTCCGAACTTGCACGTCAACTTCATGTTCATCCGCAAAAACTTCTGCAAATATTGCCCGAGTTTGGTTTTGACGTTGGTTTAAAAGCGGTTAAGATTGATGACCGGGTGGCGCAACAAATTCAAAAAGCTTGGCGACGAATTAAGTTTGTTTTGGAAGAGCGAGAGCGTACAGAGTTAGAAAAACAAAAAGAGCTAGAAAAAGCGGCCCGCAAGGAAAGTGGTGTTACTGTCGCTATTCCCACTAAACTCACTGTCAAAGAATTAGCCGAGCGTCTTAATGTGCCGGTAAATAAATTAATTGTGGAGTTGATGAAAAATGGAATACTGGCGGCTCAGAACGAAAATATTGACCACGATACCGCTATGATTGTGGCACAGGAGATGGGATATGTTGTTACCGAGGAGCAACGCGAAGTAAAAGATGAAAGTAGCGGTGAACATGTTCAACAATTGGAAAAAATTCTTGCCGAAGAAAACACCACTCCCAGGCCACCGGTAATTGTGGTGATGGGTCATGTGGATCATGGCAAAACCAAACTACTTGACGCGATTCGTGAAACTAACGTGGTGGCTACCGAGGCTGGTGGTATCACTCAGCACATCGGCGCTTACCAAGTTATTTGGACCGATCCTAAAACCAAACAAAAGAAGCCTTTAACTTTTATTGATACCCCCGGACACGAGGCCTTTACGGTGATGCGTAGTCGTGGTGCCAAGGTGGCGGATATTGCTATTTTGGTAGTGGCGGCCGATGATGGTGTAAAACCACAAACCATTGAAGTAATAAATATTATTAAAGCCGCTAAATTACCGGTAGTGGTGGCGATAAACAAAATTGACAAAACTGGAGCCGATCCGCAAAAGGCGCGCAATGATTTGTCGCTTCATGGCATTGTAGCGGACGATTGGGGCGGGGAAGTTCCGGTAGTAGAGATTTCTGCCAAGCAAAAATTAAATATTGATAAATTACTAGATACTTTGATGCTTGTGGGCGATATGAATGAAGCGACCATCCGCGCTAATCCAAAAAGACCGGCCGCTGGCACAGTAATTGAGGCGCGAGTGAGCAAAGGTGAAGGGCCGATAGCCACAATTTTGGTGCAAGCCGGTACTTTACGAGTAAATGATCCCTTGGTTATTAATGGAGAAATTTATGGAAAGGTGCGCGCGATGAAAAATTATCGTGGTGAAAGTTTAACCGAAGCGCCACCATCCACCCCCGTTCGTATTTTGGGTTTTAAAATGGCTCCGCAGGTGGGTGACGTATTGGACGTAGGGCGGGCCGAGGGCGCGCAGAAGATTGATTTAAAATCAAAGCAAACCCAACAGTCTGGCGCTGAACAGCATGTGATTGTTAAAACCGATAACCCCGATGATGAAAATAAGAAAGCATACAATATTATTGTGAAAGCCGATGTGCTTGGATCTTTGGAAGCGATTATTGGGTCGGTGGAAAAGTTAAAAAATGAAGAAGTGAGCGTAAAGATTGCCGGTAAGGGTTTGGGTAATATTACCGTCGACGATGTGGGTAAAGCGCAGGCTTCGGGAGCCGTAATTTATGGTTTTAATGTATTTGCTACACCAGTTGCCAACGAAATGATGCAAAAAAATAATATTTCTTTTCGTCAATTCAAAATTATCTACGACATGTTTGATGATATCAAAGCGGAATTGCAGAAACTTTTGAATCCGGAATTTATCGTTACCGAGTTGGGCAATTTTAAAGTATTAAAAATTTTTCGCACCGATAAGGGCGCGCAGGTTTTGGGTGGTCGTGTGGAAATGGGCAAACTTATTGCCGGTTGCAAGGTGCGTATAAAGCGTGACGGTGAAATAATTGGCGTCGGCAAGCTTACCCGGCTTCAAACCAATAAGCAAAATATGAATGAAATTCCTTCCGGTACCGAATGTGGTGTGCAATATGAAAGTAAGTTGCGAGTAGAAGAAGATGATGTTTTGGAAGCTTATACCGAGACGACCAAGACGAAGAAATTGGTGTTGGAGAAATAACTTTTTAACTGTCATTCTGAGCCCCGACGTTAAGTCGGGACGAAGAATCCCTTAAAGATTGACGAGAGGGATCCTTTGCTTTATTAGGATGACAATTAAATATATGTATCAATCAAAATTATTCACTAAAACTTTGCGTGAAGCGCCCAAAGACGAGGTGTCTTTGAACGCCCAGCTTTTGATCCGTGCTGGATTTATAGACAAACTCATGGCCGGGGTATATACTTTTTTGCCATTAGGGTTGCGTACTTTAAATAAAATACAAAATATTATTCGTGAAGAAATTAACGCTGTGGGTGGACAAGAAGTTTTGATGCCGGCGCTTAATCCCAAAGAAAATTGGGAGAAAACCGGACGCTGGAGCGGTTTGGATGTGCTTTTTAAATTGGAAGGTGCGGGTGACAAAGAATATGCTTTGGGTGCTAGTCACGAAGAGGTGGTTACACCGCTGGTGCAAAAATTTGCTGTTTCGCACAAAGATTTGCCGTGCGCGGTTTATCAGATTCAAAATAAATTTCGCAATGAACCGCGCGCCAAAGCCGGATTATTGCGCGGGCGAGAATTCAGCATGAAGGATTTATATTCTTTTCATAAAGATGAAAAAGATTTGGATGGATATTACGAAAAAGTAAAGGCGGCTTATTTTAAAATTTATGAACGTGTAGGCCTGGGAGCTATTACTCACTTGGTGTTTTCTTCGGGCGGTACTTTTTCCAAATATAGTCATGAGTTCCAAACTATTACTAAGTATGGTGAGGATACTGTATATATATGTGAGAAATGCGGAGTAGGAGTGAATAAAGAAATTATTGCCGAACAAATTATCTGTCCGGAGTGTGGCGGTAAAGATTTAAAAGAAGAAAAAGCGATTGAAGTAGGAAATATTTTTAAATTGATGACCAAATATTCAGCAGCTTTTGATTATAATTATATTGCCGAAGATGGCAGTAAAAAACCGGTGATGATGGGGTGCTACGGTATCGGACCGAGCCGTGTAATGGGTACAATTGCTGAGGTTTTACATGACGAAAATGGTATTATTTGGCCACAGTCAGTAGCGCCGTTTAACGTTCATTTGGTATCTTTTGGTAAAAATGGCGACGAGGTTGCCAAAACTGCCGATAAGTTGTATAATGATCTCACTAAACGCGGTGTAGAGGTTTTGTATGATGATCGTGACATTGGTGCTGGTGCTAAATTTGCCGATGCGGATCTGATCGGAATACCCAAAAGAATTGTAGTGAGCAAAAAAACCTTGGAACAAAATTCAGTAGAAGTGAAGATGAGAAATGAAAAAGAAAACAAATTAGTAAATATTAATAAATTATTTTAATAATGTATGAACTCAGCCTTAAGAGCCCGCATGGAACATGCGAAGAAGAATACCAAGAAGGGAAAAAGTTTAACTGTTAAGAAGCGTAAGATGTGCAAACAGCGCACATAATTTTTTCGTTTAATTTTTTTAGATTTTATGTCGGAATATACTTTCACCGATGCCAATTTTAAACAGGAAGTTGTAGAATCTGCCACGCCAGTGTTTGTGGATTTTTGGGCGCCATGGTGTGGGCCGTGCCAGATGATGGGTCCGATTGTGGAGGAATTGGCTCACGAATATGAAGGAAAAAATATTAAAATTGGCAAATGTAACGTAGATGAAAATAGTGAAGTTGCTGGACAGTATAATGTTATGAGCATCCCGGCCTTTAAGGTATTTAAAGCCGGACAGATTGTGGATGAAATTACCGGCGGGGTACAAAAAGAAAAATTAAAAGAAATGATTGATAAGTATTCTGTCAGCTAGTGAGCAGATAAACTAAAATAAGAAAACGTCCGATAGTGGGCGTTTTTTGTTTGACGCTTGCTTGGCATCGGTATATAATATCTTTAGTTTATTTTAATGATAATTATATGCAAAAAATTGGCAGGTTTTTTTTGTGGAGTGCGTCCGTATTAGTATTGGTCGCTTTTGGAGTATTAATTATCGGACTAGCTCAATTTTTGGTGAATTCCAAAACACATTCTACTAGTGTGAGCAGTGTGGGCTTGGAATCAGATTATTCTTACGACCAAATTACTGGTATGGGTATGTCGGATGGAGCGGTAGTCACTGCAGTGCGATCATTAGCCAAGACCGCTAATATGCAAATGGCGGCTTCGGAAATAGCGTCTCCGGTAAACGATACCATCGCATCGGCTAATACTACCGAGCGGATGATAGTTAAAACTGGTAATTTATCAATAGTAGTCAAAGATGTGCGCGCATCAATTAAGGCGGTTTCGGAATACGCGGTCGCGCAAAACGGATTTGTAGTGAATAGTAATGTTTATAAAAGCGGGCTGATACCGCGCGGCACAATTACCATTCGCATTTTGTCCAAAAAATTTGATCAAGGCATGAATGAAGTAAAGGCCTTAGGTGAAGTGGTGGGGGAGCAATCCAATGGTCAAGATGTAACCGAAGAGTATATTGATTTAGACGCGCAATTGCGTAATTTACAAGCGACTGAAAAACAATTTTTGGCTATTTTAGCGAAGGCGGTAAAGATTGAAGATATTTTGAATGTTCAGCGTGAGCTAACCAATGTGCGCGGTAATATTGAAAGATTACAGGGGCGAATGAAGTATCTTAAGCAAAGTGCGGATTTGTCCACTATCACGGTAAATTTTTCTACCGATCCCGAAGTATTACCAGCTTATGATAATAGTCAGAAATGGAAACCTTGGGCGGAAGTGAAAACGGCCGCTCGCGCTCTTTGGGAGTTTGGTAAAGGAATGGTAAATGTGTTGATTTGGTTGGTGATTTTTATTCCGGTTTGGACGATAGTTGCACTGATTATATGGTTAGTATACAAAGTGTATAGAAGAATTCAAAATGATCGGCACGATATTAATAATCTCAGATAAACGATTAAAATGCACGCCCTCGGTGAAGCGTTGCTAAGCCGGGGGTTTTGTTTGACTACCATCTTGGTTGGGGTTATAATATTAGTCCATATTCTTTAATCCTTAACATTTAATTATGTCAAAAACCGCATTTGAAAACGCTATGGCCCAGCTGGACAAGGCTGCAAAAATATTGAATTTGGAGGAAAATATTTTAACACTGTTGCGTCGACCTAACATTGTTCATGAAGTGGATTTGGAAATAGAGATGGACAATGGTGAGAAGAAAACTTTTAAAGGTTATCGTAGTCAATATAATAACGCTCGCGGTCCTTATAAGGGTGGTATTCGTTATCATTGGAATGTTACTGAAGACGAGGTAAAGGCTTTGTCTTTTTGGATGACCATGAAGTGTAGCGCGGTAGGAATCCCTTTGGGCGGTGGAAAGGGTGGGGTGATTGTTAATCCCAAAGAATTATCTGTGGGGGAGCTCGAAAGATTATCACGTGCGTATATTAGAGCAATTTATGAGCATATTGGACCAGCTAAGGATATTCCGGCGCCGGATGTCTATACCACCCCACAAATCATGGGTTGGATGCTGGATGAATACGAAAAATGTGTTGGCTATCATGCACCGGGCGTGATTACCGGTAAACCACTCTCAATTGGCGGTTCGCAGGGTAGAGGGTTTTCGACTGCTATGGGCGGCGTGTATATAGTGGAAGAAGCTATGAAGAAATTAGGTAAAAGACCGCAGGCAACTACGGTGGCTGTTCAGGGTTTTGGTAATGCTGGCAGTCATATGGCGCATCTTTTGCATAATTTGGGTTACAAAATTGTGGCCGTGTCCGATTCTAAAGGCGGGGTATACAACGAAGAAGGAATTGATCCTAATAAGGCGGAAGAATTAAAGAAAAACGGTGGAGCGCTTGGTTGTTATTGTTTGGGTAGTGTTTGTGATATTAAAGATGTAAAAAGTGATGGTCCGTGTCGTAAAGTGACCAACGAAGAGTTGTTAGAATTATCGGTAGATGTTTTGGTGCCAGCGGCCTTAGAGAATCAAATTACCGCAGAAAATGCTTCACGAATAAAAGCTAAAGTGGTAGCTGAGCTCGCCAATGGCCCAACTACTCCCGAGGCGGATGAAATTTTATTTAAAAATGGCGTGCTTTTAATTCCGGATATATTGACTAATGCCGGTGGAGTGACCGTTTCATATTTTGAACAAGTGCAGAATGCCATGAATTATTATTGGACGCAGGAAGAGGTGCTTGCTAAGCTCAAGCCGATAATGGTTGATGCGTTTAATGAAATTTGGTCAATGAAAGAGAAACATCAGGTAGATATGCGTACTGGTGCATTTGTGGTAGCGGTGGCCAGAGTGGCGCAGGCAATGCGCGATCGAGGATTAAAATAGTTATATGGAAAAGTTTCTCAAGTTAATCATTAAAGAAGCGGGATTTTTGGCCAAAGGTTATTATCACGCTGGGGTGGAGAGTAAGGAAAAATGTGGGCCGACCGATATTGTAACCGTAGCCGATAAAGAAACCAGCGATTTTTTGATTAAAAAAATTCGGGAGGATTACCCCGATCATGGCATTATTTCCGAGGAGGTGGACACAGAAATTAATCCGAACGCCGAATATACTTGGGTGATCGACCCAATCGATGGCACACGTAATTTTGCTAATCGTATTGCTTTTTGGTGCACTATGATTGGAATAACCAAAAATGGTCAGCCCTACATGGGAGCAATTTACGACGCCATGAATGATGAATTATTTTTTGCCGAAGTGGGTAAGGGGGCATTTGTGAATGATCAGCCGATAAAAGTGAGTAAAGTCGAAGACCCTTATACTTGTTTTATTAATTTTAGTGTTGGTAGATTTGGCAATGATAGTCCATATGACACCGAATATTTTTCTGAATATTTTAAATTTTATACTAATCTTTGTCGTCCGCATGGAATGTGGGCGATGAATTTTGGTAGTGGGCTAACCGGGTGTCACGTGGCGGCTGGTCGTATTGATGCCCATGTTTTGAACGGTTTACTATATCATGACATATTGGCGCAATTTATTATTGCCACCGAAGCCGGTGCTAAATTTACCAATTGTCATGGAGAAATTTGGAAAAGAGGGGATAAAGATATTGTAGTAGCTAATCCCAAATTACACGTTAAATTGATGAAGATGTTTGAATAATTATTTGTGGTGATTAAGACAAGTAGGCGTTGATTTATTGGATAATTTGATTTAATGTAATAAGTAGCAACATGTCCCTAAATTTTAAACTTAAAATAATTTCTTTTTTTATTATTATTGCCTTTCCAGTGGGTGGGCTTTGGTATTATCGTTATACCCACCCCAAGTATATTCCGCTCCCACCACGTAAAGAAATTAATATTACTATTATTCCTGGTTGGAACTTACGTCAGATTGCTGATGATTGGAATAAAAAAGGAATTATCAAAACAAATGATGAGTTGTTCGAATTATTGGGTCAACCGGCATATAATTACAAAGCAGTTGGCAAAATGGCGCCAGATTTAAATTTGGTTTCAGTGTCCGGCACGCCGTCACTATACCCGTTACTTTTAGAGAAGCCTATGGGAGTTTCTTATGAGGGATTTTTGTTTCCGGATACTTATCGTGTTTATGCCAACGCCGAACCGGTAGAGGTTTTACGAAAGATTTTTGATAATTTGGAAGAAAAAATTACGCTTGAAATGCGTGAGGAAATAAAAAAACAGGGAAAAAGTTTTTATGAAATTCTGACCATGGCTTCGGTGGTGCAAAAAGAAGCTCCAGCTGGAGAGATGGGTATGGTAGCGGATATTTTTTGGCGTAGAAACCAAAATAATTGGGCAATGCAGTCGTGTGCGACAGTAAATTATATTACTGGTAAAAATGATCCGGGAGTAACCGACAAAGACCGATCTATTGATTCGCTTTTTAATACATATAAATATCCGGGTTTGCCTTTGGGCGCTATTAGTAATCCGAGTTTAGAAGCCATCAAAGCGGCAATTTATCCGACCAAAAATAATTATTGGTATTTTATGGCCGGCACCGATGGGGTAACACATTACGCGCGGACTTTGGATGAACATAATATTAATGTAGCGAAATATTTACGGTAATTTATTAAAACATTAAAACACTAGAACATCAAAACAAATAGCCACTTGTTTTTATGTTTTAATGTTTTTGTGTTTTGATGTTATGTTAACGTCGGATTTTGACTACAATTTACCTGAAGATTTAATTGCCCAGTCGCCGGTAACACCGCGCGATTTTTCGCGTTTAATGATTGTAGATAAGGATATTCAAAAGATTAATCATAAGCATTTTTATGATATTGTAGATTACTTAAGTAAGGGCGATTTGTTAGTGTGGAATAATACTAAGGTTTTTAAAGCACGTTTAAAGGGAACTATCGAATTGGACCAACAAACTGATGATATTCCCGGAGAGGTTTTCAGTACCAATAGGATTTTGAACACTCCCAAGCATGTGGAAATTTTTTTGGTGAGGCCGATGGAGAATCCCGGAGTATGGCGAGTATTGGCCAAGCCCGGTCGCAAATTAAGATTAGGCATGAGAGTGAAGTTTGCGCCGGATTTTAGCTGTGAGGTGATAACAAAAGAAAAAGACGGTACATTATTGATGCAGTTTAGCGAAGAAGATTTTATTGTGCGCGAAAAAGCCAATAAGTATGGAGAGGTTCCAACACCACCGTATGTAACATCAAAACATCAAAACATTAAAACATCAAGACAATTATCCGAGCAATATCAGACGGTGTACGCGATTAGCGAAGGGTCGGTAGCCGCGCCAACAGCCGGATTTCATTTTACTGTTGATTTAATAGAGAAATTAAAAGTTAAAGGTGTAGAATTTGCCGAAATAACTTTACATGTGGGACTGGGGACATTTTTACCGGTAAAATCGGAAAGAGTGGAAGACCATCATATGCATGGCGAATGGGTGGAATTAACCGATGCTAACGCGCAGAAAATTAACGCTGCCAAAAGTGAAGGTAGGCGAGTGATAGCGGTGGGGACGACTACCGTGCGCACACTTGAGGCGGTGGCTTTGTTGCCTGTCATGTTGAGCAAAGCGAAACATCCCTTGATGTCAAAAATGGATTCTTCCCTGCACGATAATTGGCTACGATCGTATAGTGGTGACATTAATATTTTTATTACTCCCGGATTTAAGTTTCAAGTGGTGGATGCGTTGATTACGAATTTTCATTTACCTAAATCCACCCTGATCATGCTCGTATCGGCATTTGTAAGTGATCGCGAGTTTTTGTTAAAATGTTATAAGGAAGCTGTTGAACAAAAGTATCGTTTCTATTCTTTTGGCGATGCGATGCTGGTGAAATAAGGATTAAGGAATAAGGAATAAAGAGTAAGGAATAAAAAAACAACGATCGGATGAGAGGTCGTTGTTTTAATTTAATTCTTTCTCCTTACTCTTTATTCCTTATTCCACCGTCACACCCATTTGTCTAGCAGTGCCCTCTACCATTTTCATGGCGCCAGCCAGATCTTTGGCATTGAGGTCGGGCATTTTCTTTTCGGCAATTTCTTTTACTTGTGCTTTAGTGATTTTGCCCACCTTTTCTTGTAATGGTTTGCCGGAACCTTTTTGCAATTTGGCGGCTTTTTTAATTAGTTCAGCTACTGGAGCAATTTTCATGATGAAATCAAAACTGCGATCGGCGTAGACGTTGATAATAACCGGTACAACTTCACCTTTTTTGTCTTGAGTTTTATCGTTGAATTCTTTGCAGAAAGTTTGGATATTTAGGCCGTGCTGACCTAAAGCTGGACCGATGGGCGGTGCGGGATTGGCAGCGCCACCCACGATTTGGAGTTTGATTTGAGTAAGTAATTTTTTAGCCATACAAAATTAACAATTAACAACTAAATAATTAACAAATTTTACTGAGAAGCCGGCCATATGTGTCATTCCCGCGAAAGCGGGAATCCAGTCGTTGGTTACCTGGATCCCCGCCTACGCGGGGATGACATCGAACCGCAGTAAAGTTTAATTTATATTTTTTTAACTTGTAAAGCGTCTAGCTCCACCGGGGTTTCGCGACCGAACATTGAAACCATTACTTTTACGCGGCCGCGTTCTTCATCGACGTTAGATATTTTACCTTCAAAATTTTTGAAAGGCCCATCGGTAATTCGTACTACGTCATTAATTTCCACATCAATTTTGTGCTGTGGGGTATCACCTTCGGTGCGTTTGAGCAAGGCTTCTACTTCTTTTTGATCAATCGGAGTAGGAGTAGTGCCCGAACCCACAAAGCCGGTAACATTGGGGGTATTTCTGACCACATACCAGCTATCATCGGTTACGATCATTTCGCACATTACATAGCCGGGGAAGATTTTTTCTTCTACAGTAACGCGTTTGCCATTTTTAATTTTAATCTTTTTTTCTTTGGGAACCATGACATTGAAAATTTTGTCTTGCATGTCAAAAGATTGAATGCGTTGTTCCAAATTTTGTTTGACGTTTTCTTCGTAGCCGGAATAAGTATGGAGAACATACCAACGTCGACCCAGACTAAGGTTTTGTTTGGACATATTATTTGGTAATCAATTGTTCTATTCCCAAATTAAAAATGTAATCCAGGACGCTAAAAAATATCGCCATTCCAATTACCATGCCAATCACGAGTAAGCTATAATTGGTGGTTTGGCTTTTGGTGGGCCAATTTACTTTTTTCATTTCTTCGTAACTGCCGACGAAATAATTTTTGATAGAGTCAATAAGTTGCATATGTGTATTTGTCATCCCGGACTTGATCCGGGATCTAATGTCTAAATTACCGTTTTTCCCAAGGGGATCCCTTCGGGACACGGGAATAACATTTTAAAGTTTTTTAAAACAGCCCTTAGGCCGTTTAATATGATATTAGTATAACAGAAAGCGCCCCAGACGTCAAGAGCATGTAATGGGTCAAGACATCTGACACACTGGAGTTAAAAATAAATTGAGTATTTGGAGTGGTGTTTTCCCTTTAAGCCCCCAGTGCGGTCGTTCGCTGTTGTACATAGTCATATAGCTGGCGA